>Ga0308156_1000200_pt1 | contig 179820 bp, 158 predicted proteins | sample PhyAR2_FD_201041 | JGI IMG/M metagenome (GOLD analysis project Ga0308156, IMG submission 201041) | Phyllosphere microbial communities from UC Gill Tract Community Farm, Albany, California, United States - DLSL A.R2 | ecosystem: Host-associated > Plants > Phyllosphere > Unclassified | place...
ATGGTAAAACTACTCTTACAGCTGCTATTTCTGCTGTATTAGCTAGCAAAGGTCTTGCTGAGAAAAAAGACTTCTCTGCAATTGACTCTGCTCCAGAAGAAAAAGAAAGAGGTATTACTATCAATACTGCTCACATCGAATACGAAACTGAAAAAAGACACTATGCTCACGTTGACTGTCCAGGTCACGCCGACTATGTTAAGAACATGGTAACTGGTGCTGCTCAAATGGATGGAGCTATCGTAGTATGTGCTGCAACTGACGGTCCTATGCCTCAGACTAGAGAACATATCCTACTTTGCCGTCAGGTAAACGTACCAAGAATCGTTGTTTTCATGAACAAAGTTGACATGGTAGATGATCCAGAGTTATTAGAGCTTGTTGAAATGGAGCTTAGAGACTTATTATCTACTTACGAATTTGACGGAGACAACTCTCCAGTAATTCAAGGTTCTGCACTAGGTGCTCTTACTGCAGCTACTGCTTCTCCTGCTAACACAGAAGATAAGTGGTTCAAGAGCGTTGAAGAATTGATGGATGCTGTTGATACTTGGATCGAGCAACCACCAAGAGATACTGAAAAGCCATTCTTGATGCCAATCGAAGACGTATTCTCTATTACAGGTAGAGGTACTGTAGCAACTGGTAGAATCGAGGCTGGTGTTATCAACACTGGTGATCCAGTTGATATCGTAGGTATGGGTGACGAGAAATTAACTTCTACTATTACAGGAGTTGAGATGTTCAGAAAGATCCTAGATAGAGGTGAAGCTGGAGATAACGTAGGTCTATTGTTGAGAGGTATTGAAAAAACTGACATCAAGAGAGGTATGGTTATCGCTAAGAAAGATTCAGTTAAGCCACACAAAAAATTCAAGGCTTCTGTTTATATCCTTTCTAAAGAAGAAGGTGGACGTCACACTCCATTCCACAACAAATACCGTCCTCAGTTCTACGTAAGAACTACTGACGTTACAGGTGAGATCTTCTTACCAGAAGGTGTAGAAATGGTAATGCCTGGTGATAACTTAGAGATCACTGTAGAATTGTTACAACCAATCGCTCTTAACGTAGGTCTTAGATTTGCGATCAGAGAAGGAGGTAGAACAGTTGGTTCAGGTCAGGTTACTGAAATCTTAGACTAATCATCTTAAAATAAATAAAGCTTCCGAAAGGAAACTCTCGGAAGCTTTTTATCTACGGGCATCGTCCAATGGTAGGATACCGGTCTCCAAAACCGTTGATCAGGGTTCGAATCCTTGTGCCCGTGCAAATATAAATTATGAGTTCATTTGTCGATTTTTTAAAAGGTTCTTATAACGAATTCAGACATAAAGTTGAATGGCCAAAGTGGGCTGACCTTCAGTCATCTACTATTGTAGTGACTATTGCGACAGTGATTCTGGCTCTATTTACTTTTGGAGTTGATGAATTGTTTTCTAAATCAATCAGCAACATCATTGGAATGCTAATCAACTTGTTCAATTAATTAAAAGTATTTTCCCATAATGAGCGAATTGAAATGGTATGTGCTGAAAGCAATCAGCGGACAGGAAAATAAAGTGAAAAACTATATTGAGACAGAAATCAAACGTCTAGGGTTTGATCAGTACGTTACTCAAGTGGTTATTCCTATGGAAAAGGTAATTCAAATTAGAAACGGAAAAAAAGTTCCTAAAGAGAGACCTTATTACCCTGGATACTTGATGATTGAAGCTGATCTGATGGGAGAAATTCCTCACGTTATCAAGAATATTCCTGGAGTTATTTCTTTCTTAAGTTTAACTAAAGGAGGAGATCCTGTTCCGATGAGAAAATCTGAGGTTAACAGAATGCTTGGAAGAATGGATGAACTTTCAGAATTTGCAAGCGATGTTGAAATTCCTTACGTGGTAGGTGAAAACGTTAAAGTAATCGATGGACCTTTCAACGGATTCAATGGTACGGTTGAGAAGATTCTTGAAGACAAAAAGAAAATTGAAGTTTCTGTACTGATCTTCGGTAGAAAAACTCCAATGGAGCTAAGCTACATGCAAGTAGAAAAAGTATAACAATTACTTATAAAAATATAAAAAAGACTGCTATTAAGCGGTCTTTTTGCTTTTATTATACTTTATTAATTATATACAATTTTACATTAATGTTGCTATCTTTTTATTATGACTTTGTCATTCTGAATGTAACGCAGTGAAATAAAGAATCCACGGTTTACATGAAATTCTTCTTTCGTCAGAACGACAATGGTGTAAAATTATATATAGTAGCCATAAAAAATTATGGTATTGTCTTTTACTACAGATATTTTGTTGATTTCTTCTACAATGAAATTTTTTAATTTAATTTCTTTATTTTGAAAATTTTTTGCTTTAAATTTTCTTCCAATTCTTTAATTTATTTTCAGATGGCATAGTTCTTGCAACCAAGCTGTTAAGTAATCCATAAATTTTATGTTTTTTTATTTCATACACTCTTTACAGGTGTATGGTAATTTTATGTTTTTAACTAAAAATATAAAGTTTGGATTAGCTATTTAAAACACAAGCCTTATAAACACATAACTCAATGACAAAAATTATTTCGATGGTCATTCTTGTGGGTACGTCCGTACTCGCGAGTGCGCAGGTTGGTATCAATACTGCGAAACCAGAAAAAGAACTTACCGTGAACGGTACAATGAAGACATCAGGAGTTGTTTTCAAGCAACCTATGGAGAAATTGAAAGCGGATGAGAATTACACTTTCATTATCAAATCTCCAGCTCCGGAAAACAAAATTACGGCGTACAACGATTCCTTTGTACCCAATTCTCCGGCACCGATTAATCTTATTCAATTTAAAATTACCTGTGATCCTTCAGACAAGGATTGGGTAAATCAATTTGACACAAAGATCAACTCTAGTAAATTTTTGGTGGTAATTTCTTCCTTTGGATTTACACAACCTACAAGAACTTTTTCCGCAGATTGGCTTACACCGGTACCTCAGATTTTTGCTTATTCTGCAGGAGGAACATGGAAGCTTAAAGCAGATTATCAGGGCTTTTCTCCGGATGCGTCTTTTCCTACAGGAGTCTGGACACTGAATTTGCTGGTATTTGACAGATCTTATGCCAAAGATTTTAATTCTACACAAAGCCTTAATGCTTCAACAACGGGTGCTGCTGCAGCTCCATTAATTCAATAAAACAAATACTTTATGAAAAAAATTATTGCGATACTCTTTACGGGTTTTGCTGCTTTAAGCATTAATGCACAAGTTGGAATTAATACTAGCACACCCAAAGGAACTCTCGATGTTGAAGGAGAAACATTGGTAGAGTCCTATTTAATAGATACTGAAAATACGAAGGCAAGCGGAAACTATCTTCTTCTTACCCGTTCAAAAGATACTTCACCGGTAGGTAAGGTAAAGCTGTTGGATATATCGCTCCGTAATGTAGCCCCTGTAAATATGTATAATATTGTATTGAAAAATGTGAGACAGGATGAAGTAGTGAATCTCAATACAGGATTAGATGTAAGTAAATATGTTGTGGCCATTACAGGTGCCGTTTTTACAGGAGCGGTGTCGGCAGCTAATACGACGACTAACCCAAAATCATATGGTTCTTATTCTACTGAAGTTACTCAGATAGCAAGTGGAGGTAAAAATTATCATGCGATTAATTTAAGCTTTAAAGGAGCTGGTACCGTTTCATCCCAAAATGGAACATGGACGCTTACCCTGAATGTTTTTGAAAAGTCATTAGTTAAAGACTGGGGAACTTTCAATGGTTCAGTTTCAGCATCTGCTTCACCAGCTTATTCGGGAGTATCAACCAACACGCCTCTAGGGCTTCAATAAAAAAACTATGAAAAGAAAAATTTATATCACAATAATCATGTGTCTGGGGATATTCTTGAATGCCCAAATAGGAAAAGTAGGGATAAACACAGCTAATCCTACGGAAACACTTGACGTTAACGGAAAAACATACACGAATTCTTTATATCTTAGAAATCCGGGTGAGCCTACCATGACAGGAGGTAGTTTCTTAGCAACTTCACAAAATGGTTTGCAGCTGTATGATCCGGCTTTGGAAAGCAGTGGGTTATTTAATTATCTTAAACTTACTCTTACAGGAGTATCCGGAACAGGAATCACAGATTATGATACCAAAATTGATGCGAATAACTTTCTGGTTGTGCTTCATAACTACTCATTCAAACTGAATGATGGGAATACCAATGTGATGCTTGATTATGGCGATAACGGTATTAATGATAACAAGCAGGGCTCACCTGATGTTGTAGCCTTCAAAAGTAACGGAACATGGCATATCAGAGCAAGATTTACAGACAGTAGAATTATTGCTGTGAACTCATCCAGTCCGTCAAGAAACTACAACAACTTTACGGTAGATCTTTATCTTATGGCTTACAGAAGGTTGATTACAAAACAAAATATCAGTGATGTTACTGCTGATCTTGGCGGGAATAATGGTTCTACCCAAACAATTACCAAACCATCAGGTTTTTAGTAATTCTTTGAATCTATAAATAAAAAAAGGAGAGCAAATGTATGTTCTTCTTTTTTTGGCTAAAAGGTTTACCGAGTGAGATGTATTTCAAAATTTCTCTCGAAAGGGGATATTGCAAAAGAGGATCCGGGAAAATAATTCTGTATCTCAATTATTTTTTTAAAACTTTTTAAAAATCAGCAATTTCCGTTTGCTATTTCAAAAATATTTTATACTTTTGCAGTCCAAAAAGTAGGTTTATTGTTATGTGAGTGCATAACCTACTGAATAATAAATGCTTCCAAACTCATTAATTATTCAAATTTAAAAAACAAACAATGGCTAAGAAAGTCTTTAAAATGGTAAAGCTTCAGGTGAAAGGTGGCGCAGCTAACCCTTCTCCACCAGTAGGTCCAGCATTGGGTTCTGCAGGTGTGAACATCATGGAGTTTTGTAAGCAATTTAACGGAAGAACCCAAGATAAGCCAGGGCAAGTTTTACCTGTAGTAATTACAGTATACGAAGACAAATCTTTTGAATTCGTTATTAAAACTCCACCTGCAGCAATCCAGTTAATGGATGCAGCTAAGATCAAGGGAGGTTCTGGTGAACCAAACAGAAACAAAGTAGGTTCTGTAACTTGGGAACAAGTAAAGAAAATCGCTGAAGATAAAATGGCGGATCTTAACTGTTTTACAACAGACTCTGCAGTTTCTATGGTTGCAGGTACTGCTAGATCTATGGGATTAAGAGTAACAGGAACTAAACCAACTAACGCTTAAAACTTAAAGAAATGGCAAAATTAACTAAAAAGCAAAAGGAAGCTTTAAGCAAAGTAGAAAAAGGAAGAATCTATAACCTTGAAGAAGGTTCAGCCCTTGTAAAGGAGGTGAACACTACAAAGTTTGATGCTTCTGTAGATATCGCTGTAAGATTAGGGGTAGACCCAAGAAAAGCAAACCAAATGGTAAGAGGTGTTGTATCTCTTCCTCACGGTACTGGTAAAGATGTTAAAGTATTAGCTCTTGTAACTCCAGATAAAGAAGCAGAAGCTAAAGCTGCTGGTGCTGATTATGTAGGTCTTGACGAATATTTACAAAAAATCAAAGAAGGTTGGACAGATGTTGACGTTATCGTTACTATGCCAGCTGTAATGGGTAAATTAGGTCCATTAGGTAGAGTATTAGGTCCAAGAGGTTTAATGCCAAACCCTAAATCAGGAACTGTAACAATGGAAATTGGTAAAGCAGTAACTGAAGTGAAAGCAGGTAAAATTGATTTCAAAGTAGACAAGTATGGTATCATCCACGCTGGTATTGGTAAAGTATCTTTCGATGCTGCTAAGATCAAAGAAAATGCGCAGGAATTGATCTCTACATTGATCAAAATGAAGCCAACTGCTGCTAAAGGAACTTATGTAAAAAGCATTTATTTGTCTTCTACAATGAGCCCTGGTATTGCAATCGATACTAAATCTGTTAACTAATATAAATCCTTAAGACAATGACAAAAGACCAAAAAGTTGTAGCAATACAAGAGATCAAAGACTTGCTTCAGGATGCAAAAGTAGTATACGTAGCAGATCTAGACGGTTTGAACGCTGCGAAGTCTTCAGAATTCAGAAGACAGGCTTTCAAGCAAAATATCAAAGTGAAAGTGGTGAAAAATACACTTTTACAAAAAGCAATGGAGCAGATTGAAGGAGTAGATTACTCTGAAATGTTCCAGACTTTTAAAGGAAACTCTGCATTAATGATTTCTGAGACTGCAAACGGTCCAGCTAAATTAATCCAAGGTTTCAGAAAGAAAGAAGAAAAGCCAGCTTTAAAGTCTGCTTTTGTTCAGGAAACTTTCTACGTTGGAGACGAAAACTTATCTGCACTTGCTAACATCAAGTCTAGAGAAGAAATGATCGGAGAAATCATCGGATTACTTCAATCTCCAATTCAAAGAGTTGTTTCTGCTCTTCAAAATAAACCTGAAACTGTAGAAGCTAAAGCTGAAGAAGCTGCTGCTCCTGCGGTAGAAGAAACTCCTGCTGAAGCTCCTGAAGCTGCTGCAGAAAGCACTGAAGAAACAAGTGCTGAATAATTACACTCAAAAAATTAAATAAATAATCAACAAAAACATTACAACAATGTCAGATTTAAAAAATTTAGCTGAAACGCTAGTAAACTTAACAGTAAAAGACGTAAACGAATTAGCAACTATCCTTAAGGATGAGTACGGAATTGAGCCAGCTGCTGCTGCTGTAGTAGTTGCTGCAGGTGGTGGAGAAGCTGCTGAAGAAAAAACTGAATTCGACGTAATTCTTAAGTCTGCAGGTGCTTCTAAATTAGCTATCGTTAAATTAGTAAAAGATTTAACTGGTGCTGGTCTTAAAGAAGCTAAAGATATCGTAGATGGTGCTCCTGCTCCAATCAAAACTGGTATCTCTAAAGACGAAGCTGAAGCTCTTAAGAAGCAATTAGAAGAAGCTGGTGCTGAAGTAGAATTGAAATAATCTCAATTTTATTATAAATATAGGAGCCCGGGCATTTGCCCGGGCTCTTTTTGTATGTAAATCTTTGTAAATGTGTATGTTATTTTATAATAGTATTTGAATATTATTGGATGTTTCTTTGTTATATTTTAATATGGTTATTTATTTAATAACAATTAACATAATATTTTATTTCTATTTTACTATTTGTTAATTTTGTTTAGTTTTTTACTAATAAAATATTGTTTTGGTTAAAAATATATTATATTTGTACCGAAAAAACACAACATAATTGGATAGAAATTATTTTCTTTCCTACGGCCACAAGATTACACTTCTGTTGCTTATGGCGGCTGTAGGAAAATTAAACGCTAAGTTTATAACCGGCACAATAGGTAAGACTGAATTATCTTATTGCGCAGTTATAAATAATCATCCCCAGCGATGTTTAGCTGATGTTTCAGTTTATTTGTCTGAAGCAGGAAATGATTTGAAGGCTGCAAACAAATTATCTGCTGTTCAAAATGAAGTTTTTGCATTCTATTGCAATAGCCATCAGTATAATTTTTCTTTTTTTAAGAATAACGATCTTCAGTTATTTCTCCTGAGGAATATAAGATTTGCCTCTGTATGGGCTTTTTCATACTCTGTCTGCAAAGAATATATTTTCCTGACATTTAATAATGAAGCCCGCAAGTTCTGTGTCAATCCTTGTAAACTTGTTGATGGCTTTAAGTTTATTATTAAAATTCCTGATAAATTAATCCATTCTTTTATCTCCTAATATTTCTAACAATCTTATAGGCTTTCTCACAGCATTGTCTGTTATTTTCATTTATTATTGAATGAGAATACCCGGGAATTGGCCTTTCAAAAAAAACACACATACATAAAAACAGCAAATATCATCAGACATGAAAAACAGATTATTTACTATCGCTCTTTTATCATTTGGTTTGCCGGCATTAGCACAGGTTGGGATTAATACCGGACAACCTCAGGCAACCTTTGATATAGTAGGCTCACCTTCAAACCCCGGTAAACTTGATGGCGTGATTGCTCCCAGGCTTACAGGGGTGCAATTAAAAGCTAAAAACTATACAACAGCTCAAACAGGAGCCATAGTGTACGTTACCTCAGCTGAAGCTACGCCGTCCGGGCAGACCATTGATGTGGTTTCACCAGGGTATTATTATTTTGATGGTGCCAAATGGCTAAGTATAAGCGGAAGCTGGCGTACAGTAGGAAATTCTGGTACAACAGCAACAACGGCAACCTTAGGAACTGATATTGGCAACGGAAATTATTTAGGAACAAATGATGGTCAGAATTTGGTTTTGGCTACTCAGAAAAATGTAAAAGGGATATTAGATACGAATGGAACCCTGCAAGGTGGAAATTCCAATTCTGCAACGGGTCCTTACGCGTCATTCACTTGGGGATCCAATAATATTCTTACCAACAGTACCTCTTCTAATATTGCATTGGGAAAAGACAATACTGTTTCTGCACAGGGGAATTTTCTCGCTGTTGCTATCGGAATGGGAAATACAGCAAATAATGGTGCTAAAGTAATAGGGAATACCAACAATGCTACAGGACCTAATAATTTGGTATTTGGAAACCTTAATACCGTAACAGGACTCACAGGACTCACAGTTGGGAACAATCATATCAACAGTGGCGGAATTGCTATCGGAAGCGGGAATACAACATCATTGAACAATATTGCTGTCGGTTCAGCGAATACAGCCACCGGTACAGAAGCTTTTGCAATTGGATTTTCAGGTCAGGCAGCAGCTGGACAGATGGTTTATGCCAACAAACAACACGTTTTCTTCAATAAAAATAACGGAACAGACACCATATTAGGAATCAATATGACTCCTACTGCGGCTACAGCTACAGGTGCTGCCATTCAGATGAAAGGAATCGCTTCAGGTGTTAATGCAAGTTGTTCTACTGCTGAGGAAGGTGCAATCCGATATAATACAACTGCCAGAGTACATGAAGGTTGTAATGGAACTAACTGGAAAGCCCTTTACTAATTCAATATAAATAAACACAAACCTTAAAAAAATAAAAATGACCAGAAAATTATTCGAAAAGTTAGCTGCGATGCTTATGACACTGATGATGTCAGCAATAGTATTTGCGCAGCAGGGCTATGAACCGATCCGTGGGATGGGTGTAGAGGCAAAACCTGTCAACAATTCAGGGATCTGCCTGGCATGTTATAACGGAAGCATGAATCCGGTGGTGGACGCAAGCCTTGACAACAGCGTAAGCATGGGGAATTTCGCCTCCCTGTTAAGTGGAAACGGAATCTCTGTGAAGAATAAAAATACAACCTATCCGGCAGGATATATTACCGGATTCAATGTAGATCTTGGAACGAGTTTTATTACTGTTGACCTTTTAAGTTCTTTGCGAATCAGTACTTATAAAAATGGGGTTCTTCAGGAGACCACTACCAGCAGTACTCTTTTGTCAGTTCCTGCATTCGGAGGAAGTAAAAACAGGATATTCCTTCATTTTAAAACTTCAAAAGAATTTGATGAAGTAAGGTTGTATCAAACCAATGTTCTTTCCGTATTCAGTGCTATGAATGTGTATTATGCCTTTGCATTTGATCCTGCAAAAGTTCCTACAGACAATAATGGTATTTGTGATGATATCATTGCAGGAAGCGGTGTTGACGGGAATGTATCCGGAAGCAGCAGTTTCCTGGCTCCGCTTTCTTATGTTCAGAATAAAGAAAGAATTGGAGATGGAAATAAAAACTCTTATGGGTCAATAGTTCTTCCGATCGGATTACTGGGGTCTTATTCAGTTGGGGTTCTTGATAAAAATCAGGTATATCCTGCTGGTAACAGGACAGGTTTTGTAATAGAACCGGATGATCAGGGGAAACTGTTAAGTGCTGAGTTTTTGAAGAATATTACAATAGAAACTTATCTTTACGGCCAGCTTCAGGATTCAAAACAGTTGTCTGACGGAGGTGGTCTGATTAATATAAAAGTGTTGGGATTCGGTTCAGGAAAGCAGAAAGTTACATTAACGACTACTAAGCCTTTCAATGAAGTACGATTAAAAATTACGCAGACAGTTGGATTTAATTTAGGAGCTTTAAAAGTTTACTATGCTTTTGAAGAACCAGTTTCTTGCGAATGTGACGATAAAATCCAGACAAGTGGTTCTGTGGTACCTGGAAATTTGGTAACCGGAACTTCATGGACATCAGGTCCGGGATTCCTTGGTCTTATTTTAGCAAAGATGACCAATCCGGGAGCTATTGTAGATAATAATCCGTCTAATTATGCAACGGCTACTGTTCCGGCAGCGTCTTTTCTTAGTATTTTTTCAGCCTTTGCAACGGTAAGCAGCAATACTGTGCTTCCTGTCAATACGATGGCCGGGTTTACTGTAGAAAAAGCAGGAAATCTTCTTGGAGTAAGTGTTCTGGAAAATATTACCGTGACCTTATACAATGGAAATACCCTGACAGATACCTTTACAAGCTCAGGAAGTCTTATCAGCGGAAACTTCTTCACAACAAATTCAAATAAATTCTATGTTGGAGGAAAAGCAACAAAGCCATTCAACCGTATTAAAATTACATTCAACAGCGGAACTGCGGTTCGTATTCCTCAGAATTATTATATCTATAATGCTTTTGCGAGCAGAGATGATGACAACGATGGTGTTCCAAACTGTTTCGATCAATGTCAGGGAGGAGATGATAATATAGATAACAACGGAAACGGAATTCCTGATTGTGCAGAAGGATGTACAGCCGTAAATGATAAATCTCCTGCACTGGATACAGACGGAGATGGTATTGTGGATGCTTGTGATCTGGATTCTGATAACGATGGTATTCCTGATGCTGTGGAAGATTTTGATAAAAATGGAAAATTCCAGGATGATGATAATGAAGGAGATATCCTGTTGACGCCGGTATTGGGAGATTCAGTTCCGAATTATCTGGACCTTGATTCTGATAACGATGGTATCTTAGATTTGTTTGAATCAGGAATTCCAACATCAGTCATCAACCAGATTGATGCAGATCACAACGGAGTTATCGATGCCAATGTTCCGGTAGGTAAAAACGGTATCGCTGATATTCTGGAAACATCACCGGACTCAGGAATATTGAAATATGCAGTTAAAAATACAGATGGAGATGATAAACCGGACTTCCTGGATATCACTTCCAATGGTTCTGATCTTGACCTTTATCAGATCGGAAAAGGTAATCTGGATACTTTAGGAGGTGGATTTATCTCTACAATTAATGATCAGGATAAAGACGGTATTCAGGCTGTTGTAGATACTGACCTGGTGAAAAGAGGTTCTCCTGATTCTCCGCTTTCACCATATGCCTCATTGTTGAAAAATGCTTCTAAAACTGCTGCAAAAACCACAGCTGCGGAAATTGCTGATGCTGCCAATGATGTGAAAGTATATCCAAACCCGGTAAAAGCAGGAGAAAATCTTAGAATTACCTCTGCAGAAGAAGGAGTGTATACTCTGTTCTCAGCACAGGGACAGGTAATTAAGGCAGATAAGTTTAATGCCAATACCGGTATTGATACATCTTCACTTCCTACAGGAGTTTATATCATTAAAATAGAAACCAAATCAAAAATAAAATCTTATAAGGTTATTGTGAAATAGTCATAAGATTAGCTTGTGTTGTGGAGGGGTTGCTCATATTTGAGCAGCCTCTCTTGTTTTTAAGAGTCTCAAAATGAGATGATTTATTTGTTATTGTGGATAGATTTTTGTATCTTTGCCCTTCTTTTGGCGCGAAAAATTGTTTGTAAATTTATAAAATACTGAAAATCAACTCTTTCATTGTGAAAACGTGAGAGGGATTTCGTATATGTAGATATTGCGGTAATGCTGCCTCAAAAGTAATAAAAATATTTTGCATTACACTGTGAAAAGATATACCAGTGTTGCAGTTAGAAAGAGCCAAGTGCATAGTTAAAAGAGTCCTGAGGTCTTCTGTGAGCGCCAAAAACACTTTTACCTTTTACTTTTACCTTGTTTTTTGTTCTTTTTCTGATATTTTTTAATGAATCAAAATATTTTTTAACCCTTTCTTAAAAGTTTTATGAGTAAAACAAAATCAACAACTCAAGGAAATCCGAGAATTAATTTCTCATCAGCGAAAGGAAAAATCATCACTCCGGACTTTTTGGATATCCAAATTGAGTCTTTCAGAGAATTTTTCCAGCTTGATACACTTCCTGAAGCCAGAAAGACAGAAGCTCTTTACAAGACTTTCCAAGAGAATTTCCCAATTACGGATTCTAGAAACCAATTCGTATTAGAATTCTTAGACTACCTGGTAGATTCTCCACGTTATTCAATTGATGAGTGTGTGGAAAGAGGACTTACTTATTCAGTTCCTCTAAAAGCTAGACTTAAATTGTATTGTACTGACCCGGAACACGAAGATTTCCAGACAGTGGTTCAGGATGTATATTTAGGTCCGGTTCCTTATATGACGCCAAGTGGTTCTTTCATCATCAACGGTGCTGAGAGAGTTATTGTTACGCAGCTTCACCGTTCACCTGGTGTATTCTTCGGGCAAACATACCACGCGAACGGGACCAAACTTTACTATTCAAGAATTATCCCTTTCAAAGGATCTTGGATGGAATTTACAACCGATATCAACAGCGTAATGTACGCGTATATCGACCGTAAGAAAAAATTACCATTAACAACTTTATTAAGAGCTATCGGATACGAATCTGATAAAGATATCCTTCAGATCTTCGACCTTGCGGAAGAAGTGAAAGTTTCTAAAGCTGCCCTTAAAAAAGTGGAAGGGAGAACATTGGCTGCGAGAGTATTGAACACCTGGTTCGAAGATTTCGTAGACGAAGATACAGGTGAGGTAGTTTCTATTGAAAGAAACGAGATCATCCTGGATAGAGAAACAATCCTTGAAAAAGAACACTTAGATCTTATCCTGGATGCTGGTGTGAAATCAATCCTGATTCACAAAGAAAACAGCAACGAATTCTCTATCATCCAGAATACATTACAAAAAGACCCTACTAACTCTGAAAAAGAAGCGGTAGAGTATATTTATCGTCAGTTAAGAAACGCAGATCCGCCAGATGAGGAAACGGCAAGAGGAATCATTGAAAAATTATTCTTCTCTGAGCAGAGATACTCTTTAGGTGAAGTTGGACGTTACAGATTGAACAAAAAGTTAGGTCTTAACATTCCTACAACAACTGAGGTTCTTACAAAAGAAGATATCATTGCGATCGTAAGACACTTAATCGAATTGGTAAACTCTAAAGCTGAGGTTGATGATATTGACCACTTATCAAACAGAAGAATTAAAACTGTTGGTGAGCAATTAGCAGGACAGTTCGGAGTAGGTCTTTCAAGAATTGCAAGAACAATCAAGGAAAGAATGAACGTTAGAGATAACGAAATCTTTACGCCGCTTGACCTTGTAAATGCGAAGACATTAACATCTGTAATCAACTCATTCTTTGGTACCAACCAGCTTTCTCAGTTCATGGACCAAACCAACCCGTTATCAGAGATCACTCACAAGAGAAGATTATCTGCACTAGGGCCTGGTGGTTTATCAAGAGAAAGAGCAGGTTTCGAGGTTCGTGACGTTCACCATACTCACTACGGAAGAATTTGTCCGATTGAAACTCCGGAAGGACCAAACATCGGTTTGATTTCATCTCTGGGGATCTATGCGAAAATCAACAACCTTGGTTTCATCGAAACTCCATATAGAAAAGTAGAAGGTGGTAAGATTGATCTTAACGCTGACCCTATTTACTTAAATGCAGAAGATGAAGAAGATAAAGTAATTGCTCAGGCAAACGTTGAATTGAGTGATAACGGAGACTTCTTAACAGACAGAATTATTGCAAGATTGGATGGTGATTATCCGGTAGTGGAGCCTGCTCAGGTGAACCTTATCGACGTAGCTCCAAACCAGATCTCAGGTATTTCCGCTTCATTGATTCCTTTCCTGGAGCATGATGATGCGAACCGTGCATTGATGGGATCTAACATGATGCGTCAGGCCGTTCCTCTATTGAAGCCACAGGCTCCAATCGTTGGTACAGGGCTTGAGCAGCAGGTTGCAAGAGATTCAAGAATCTTAATTAACGCTGAAGGTACAGGTACTGTAGAGTACGTAGATGCTGACAGAATCGTTATTAAATATGAAAGAAGTGAAGACGAAGATTTAGTACAATTCGAGTCTGCTACTAAAACATACAAACTTACTAAGTTCAGAAAAACCAACCAGAGTACAACAATTACCCTAAGACCAAACGTAAGAGTAGGTGATGTAGTGGAAAAAGGACAGGTACTTTGCGACGGTTATGCTACTGAAAAAGGAGAATTGGCTCTTGGTAGAAACTTAGTGGTAGCGTTCATGCCTTGGAAAGGGTACAACTTCGAGGATGCAATCGTAATCAACGAAAAAGTTGTACGTGAAGACTGGTTTACTTCAATCCACGTAGATGAGTATTCTCTTGAAGTTCGTGATACCAAATTAGGTATGGAAGAGCTTACAGCAGATATTCCAAACGTATCTGAAGAAGCTACTAAAGATCTTGACGAGAACGGTATGATAAGAATCGGTGCTGAAGTGAAGCCTGGAGATATCATGATTGGTAAAATTACTCCAAAAGGTGAATCTGACCCGACTCCTGAAGAAAAACTTCTTAGAGCAATCTTCGGTGATAAAGCTGGTGATGTAAAAGATGCATCATTAAAAGCTGACTCTTCATTAAGAGGAGTTGTTATCAACAAGAAATTGTTCTCCAGAAACATTAAAGACAAAAAGAAAAGAACTGAAGAAAAACTTAGACTTGAAGAAATTGAAAACACTTACAAGGCTAAATTTGACGAGTTGAGAAATACTTTAATTGAAAAATTAAATACACTGGTAAGCGGTAAAACTTCTCAAGGGGTACAAAATGACCTTGACGAAGAAATCATCGGTAAAGGTGTGAAATTTACTCACAAGTTATTAACTTCAGTTGAAGATTATGTAAACGTTAGTGGTGCAGACTGGACAGTTGACGCTGACAAAAATGAATTGATCAAACAATTAATTCACAATTACAAAATCAAATATAACGACATCCAAGGAGTTAAAAACCGTGAGAAATTTGCAATTTCAATCGGAGATGAGCTTCCGGCAGGGATCATGAAGTTGGCTAAAGTTTACATCGCTAAGAAACGTAAACTGAATGTAGGAGATAAGATGGCAGGACGTCATGGTAACAAAGGTATCGTTTCAAGAATCGTTCGTGAAGAAGATATGCCGTTCTTAGAAGATGGAACACCAGTAGATATCGTATTGAATCCACTAGGGGTACCTTCTCGTATGAACATCGGTCAGATCTATGAAACCGTTCTTGGATGGGCTGGTCAGAAACTGGGAATGAAGTTCGCTACACCAATCTTTGATGGAGCTACTCTGGATCAGATTACTGAATATACAGAGAAAGCAGGTCTTCCTAAATTCGGTCACACTCACCTTTATGATGGTGGTACCGGAGAAAGATTTACTCAGGCTGCGACAGTAGGTATCATTTACATGTTGAAACTAGGACACATGGTTGATGATAAGATGCACGCACGTTCTATTGGGCCTTACTCATTGATTACTCAGCAGCCGTTAGGAGGTAAAGCTCAGTTCGGGGGTCAGAGATTCGGAGAGATGGAGGTTTGGGCACTTGAAGCATTCGGTGCATCCAATATCCTGAGAGAAATCCTGACTGTGAAGTCGGATGACGTGATTGGTAGAGCAAAAACTTATGAAGCAATTGCAAAAGGTGAATCTATGCCTGAACCAGGTATTCCGGAATCATTCAATGTATTACTTCACGAGTTACAAGGACTTGGACTTGATGTAAGACTTGAGGAATAATTTTAAATTTTGCCTGTTGAATTTTGAACCCGTTCAGAATTCTATCCAAAATTTATAATCCAAAATCTAAAATCTAAAAAATGTCAAATAAAAATAAAACAAGTAGATTTAATAAAATAACCATCGGTTTAGCTTCACCGGAGTCTATTTTACAAGACTCAAGAGGGGAGGTTTTAAAACCGGAAACTATTAACTACAGAACTCACAAACCTGAAAGAGACGGATTATTCTGTGAGAAAATTTTTGGTCCTGTAAAAGATTACGAATGTGCTTGTGGTAAATACAAGAGAATTCGTTACAAAGGGATCGTTTGTGACCGTTGTGGTGTAGAAGTTACTGAGAAAAAAGTAAGAAGAGAAAGAATCGGACACATTGGTTTGGTTGTTCCTATTGCTCATATCTGGTACTTCCGTTCATTGCCAAACAAAATCGGATACCTTTTAGGAATCCCTTCTAAGAAATTAGATATGATCATCTACTACGAAAGATATGTAGTGATTCAGCAGGGTATTGCTAAAAAATTAGATGGTTCCGATTTCGAAAATATGGAATTCCTTACAGAAGAAGAGTACCTTGATATTATGGAAACTCTTCCTGTAGAAAATCAGTATCTTGATGATTCTGATCCAAACAAATTCATCGCCAGAATGGGTGCTGAAGCTGTGGAAGATCTGTTAAAAAGAATCGATCTTGATGCATTGTCTTTCGACTTGAGACACAAAGCTCACAACGAAGGTTCAAAACAAAGAAGAACAGAAGCTCTGAAAAGATTGAATGTTGTAGAAGCATTGAGAGGTGCTAATACAAGAATGATCAACAGACCAGAGTGGATGATCATGCGTGTACTTCCTGTTATCCCACCAGAATTAAGACCATTGGTTCCATTGGATGGAGGACGTTTCGCAACTTCTGACTTGAATGACCTTTATAGAAGAGTAATTATCAGAAATAACCGTTTGAAGAGATTATTGGAGATCAAAGCTCCTGAAGTAATCTTGAGAAACGAGAAGCGTATGCTTCAGGAATCAGTAGATTCATTATTCGATAACACAAGAAAATCTTCTGCAGTAAAATCTGAATCAAACAGACCATTGAAATCACTTTCTGATTCATTGAAAGGTAAGCAGGGTCGTTTCCGTCAGAACTTACTAGGGAAAAGGGTAGATTACTCTGCGCGTTCCGTAATTGTTGTAGGTCCAAACTTACAGCTTCACGAATGTGGTATTCCTAAAGATATGGCAGCTGAACTTTACAAACCGTTTATCATTAGAAAACTAATTGAAAGAGGGATTGTAAAAACTGTAAAATCTGCAAAGAGAATTATTGATAGAAAAGAACCGGTAGTTTACGATATCCTTGAAAACGTGATGAAAGGTCACCCTGTTCTATTGAACAGAGCACCTACGCTTCACAGACTGGGTATCCAGGCTTTCCAACCTAAGATGATCGAAGGTAAGGCAATCCAGCTACACCCGTTGGTAACAACAGCATTCAACGCCGATTTCGATGGTGACCAGATGGCGGTGCACTTACCGTTAGGACCAGAGGCAATCCTTGAAGCTCAGTTATTGATGTTAGGTTCTCAAAACATTTTGAACCCTGCAAACGGTTCTCCGATTACAGTACCTTCTCAGGACATGGTTCTTGGTCTTTATTTCATGACTAAAGAATTGAGCTCTACAGAAGATATGAAAGTAAAAGGAGAAGGTCTTGCATTCTATTCTCCTGAGGAAGCGGAAATCGCTTATGCTGAAGGTAGAGTTTCTTTAAATGCTAAGGTAAGATGTAGACTACCTGTTAAAGAAGATGGAGTAATAGTAACAAGATTGATCGAAACTTCTGTAGGTAGAATTTTATTCAACCAGATTGTACCTAAGCAGGTAGGATATATCAATGAACTTCTTACGAAGAAATCATTGAGAAACGTTATCGGTAAGATCCTTGCTGATACAGATTTCCCTACCACTGTGAAGTTCCTTGATGCAATGAAAGACTTAGGATATTCAAACGCATTCAAAGGAGGTCTTTCATTCTCACTTGGGGATATTGTAGTTCCTGTTGAGAAAAAGCAGATGATTGCTTCTTCCATTGAAACTGTAGACGAAATTAGAGCTAACTATAACATGGGTCTAATTACCGATACAGAACGTTATAACCAGGTAATCGACGTTTGGACAAATACCAACGCAGGATTAACTGAAATGATCATGAGCAGAATGAAAACTGACCAAGGTGGTTTCAACTCTGTATATATGATGCTTGACTCTGGAGCGAGGGGTTCTAAAGAGCAGATCCGTCAGTTATCAGGGATGAGAGGTTTGATGGCAAAACCGCAGAAAGCCGGTTCTACCGGAGCGGAGATCATCGAAAACCCGATTCTTGCCAACTTTAAGGAAGGTCTTTCGATTTTAGAGTACTTTATCTCTACCCACGGTGCCCGTAAAGGTCTTGCGGATACCGCTCTTAAGACAGCCGATGCTGGTTACTTGACGAGAAGATTGGTAGACGTTGCACAGGACGTTATCGTTACAGAAGATGACTGTGGAACGCTGAGAGGTACAGAAGTTACTGCACTTAAGAAAAATGATGAGATCGTTGAAAAAATCTCTGAAAGAATTTTAGGTAGAGTATCGCTACATAATATTTACGATCCTGAAACTGACGAGCTTATTGCAAGCGCAGATCAGGTGATCATTGAAGCATTGGCGAAAAGAATCGAAGAAGCTGGATTAGAATCAGTTGAGGTTCGTTCACCATTAACTTGTGAAGCTAAGAAAGGTATCTGTGCTAAATGTTACGGAAGAAACTTAGCAACAGGTAAAGTGATCCACATGGGTGAAGCGGTAGGTGTAATTGCAGCACAGTCAATTGGGGAACCGGGTACTCAGCTTACGTTGAGAACCTTCCACCAAGGGGGTACTGCAGGAAACGTATCAGAAAACCCGTCTATCGTTGCAAGAAGAGATGGTATCGTTGAAATGGATGAAGTAAGAACGATTACTTCTGAAGATGAAAACGGTAATACAGCTGAGGTTGTCGTTTCCCGTTCAACAGAATTCAGATTAGTTGCTGATAATGAGCTTAGAACTCCATTAATGGTAGCTAACGTACCTTACGGATCTATATTAGCTGTAAAACCAGGTGATAAAGTGAAGAAAGGGGATACAATCTGTAGATGGGATCCATATAACGCGGTAATTATTGCTGAAACTTCAGGTAAGGTAGAATACGAGGATATTATCCAGGGTATTTCATTCCAACTTGAAATTGACGAACAAACAGGATTCGAAGAGAAAGTAATCTCTGAATCCAGAAATAAGAAAGCCGTACCTACCTTGAAGGTGGTAGACTCTAAAGGTGTTGAGCAGAAAGCTTACAACTTACCGGTAGGAGCCCACTTAATGGTTAACGATGGTGAAAAAATTAAGGCTGGTAAAGTCTTAATCAAAATCCCAAGAAAATCTGCGAAAGCAGGGGATATCACCGGAGGTCTTCCGAGAGTTACCGAATTATTCGAAGCTAGAAACCCTTCAAACCCAGCGGTTGTTACAGAAATCGACGGGGTAGTTTCTTACGGAAAAATTAAGAGAGGTAACCGTGAACTTATTGTTGAAGCTAAAACTGGAGAAAGAAAAATTTATTTAGTTAAATTATCAAACCAGATCTTAGTACAGGAGAATGACTTCGTAAGAGCAGGTTCTCCGCTTTCTGACGGTTCTATTACGCCGGAAGATATCTTAAGAATTAAAGGCCCAACAGCAGTTCAGGAATACTTGGTAAATGAGATTCAGGAAGTTTACCGTCTACAGGGGGTAAAAATCGACGACAAGCACTTCGAAATTATCGTAAGACAGATGATGACGAAAGTATCTATCGTAGATGGAGGTGATACTCAATTCCTTGAAGGAGCTCTTGAGCACAAGTATGATTTCTTGGAAGAAAACAACAGAGTATTCGGTCTTAAAGTAGTAGTAGATGCTGGTGATTCTAAAGAATTCATGCCAGGTCAGATGATTACTGCAAGAGAATTAAGAGATGAAAACTCTAAGTTGAAGCGTGAAGATTTAGCATTGGTAGAAGTAAGAGAAGCTCTTCCTGCTACAGCAACTCCTGTACTGCAAGGTATTACAAGAGCTGCCCTTCAGACTAAGTCATTCATGTCTGCAGCATCGTTCCAGGAAACAACTAAAGTTCTTAACGAAGCAGCGGTTGCTGGTAAAGTAGACGATCTTAACGGTCTTAAAGAAAATGTAATTGTAGGTCACAGAATCCCTGCAGGTACAGGTCTTAAAGAGTATCAGAACGTTATTGTAGGTTCTAAGAAAGAATTCGAAGACCTTAACTAAAATTAATGATTTGAAATTTGGGATTTGAAATTATTTTTATATTTTCACAATCTCAAATTTCGAATTTTAAAAACATAATTTATAACAATGGACAACAATCAAAATCCACAAGACGGAAACATCAACATCGAATTAAACGAAATGGTAGCTGCTGGTATCTATGCTAACCTGGCTTTAGTAAACCACTCTCCATCTGAATTTGTAGTAGACTTTATTCAGTTGATGCCAGGTGTTCAGCAAGCTAAAGTAAGATCAAGAGTTATTCTTGCTCCACTTCACGCTAAAAGAGTATTGAACGCTCTTCAGCAGAACATCGCTAACTACGAGCAGCAGTTCGGAGAAATCAAAGAAGTTGAGCCTTTCGTATTAGGAGGAAACAACGTTCAAGCGTAAGATTTCTTTTACATAAAATAAAGAATACCCTGGTTTTTGCCGGGGTATTTTTTTTGAGTTATATAATTCACTAATTGGTTTCTTTTTTGTCTTTTTTTTATTATTCGTAATTTTATTTTGAAAATATACTAAAAAAATACGGATAATGAAATTGTTGTATTTTTGTTAATTCTTATTATAAATTAATAAAAATTAATTTAAATTAGTTAAAAATTATCATTCTGCTTGGTTAAATTTGTAAAAAATTGAATGGAATGAAAATCTACCCTATTGCAGCGGTTCTACTCTGCATGAATGTGTACGCACAAAAGCAAAGTACACTTAAGGAAAATCAAAAGCATTTGCAGGAGCTGTATGCTAAATATGAAAAAGATCTTAAAAAGGCTCATAAAAATGCAAAAGCAGCAGGAATACCTCCTAATTTATACAATGAAGAGGATTACAAAAGAACAATGGATCCTGTAACAGGGAGAACCAACTTTGAAGGGCTGGCAAAGGTAAATGAGGATATCTTAACAGGTAAATATCAACCTTCACAACCTATGTCTTTTATTTCGAATCACAATACCTCTGCTACAGGTAAAATAATAGACGAACCCTGGATTGAAAGAGGGCCATATAGTGTAGGAGGAAGAACAAGGGCAATTATGTATGATCCAAATGATCCTACAGGGAAAAGAGTTTTTGCAGGAAGTGTTTCAGGAGGGCTTTGGGTAAATCAGGACCCTTCAGTAGCAGCCAATGAATGGCAGCCATTAAGTACATTCTGGGCGAATACATCCATTTCAAGTATTACTTATGACCCAAACAATCCGCAAATTTTTTACGTAGGAACAGGAGAAGCTCCAACTGCTGATGCTGTAGGATCAGGGATATGGAAATCAACTAATGGCGGAACAACATGGACGCAGATTTTTACCATTCCTGTTACCTATTCTTCTTCCGGAGTAAGAAATGGTAACTTCTATATTAATGATATCAAAGTAAGAAATAATAATGGGGTTTCAGAAGTATATGCCGGAGTAAGCGGTGCTTATGTAGGAATTACATTTAATGACGGATGGCAGGGATTAAGCCAGGCTGGATTGTATAAGTCTACAGATGGTGGAACAACATTTACAAAAAATAACAGCTTACTGGCTCTTAATACAACTACTGGCGTAACCAGCACAACAGGATATTCTATTCAACAGATAGAAATTGGGGCAGATAACGCAGTATGGGTTTCTACCAGATCTTCCAGATTCTCCAATATAGATTCCGGAGGACGAATTTTTAAATCCACAGACGGAAATACTTTTAATCAGGTATACAATGTAGGGAGCAGTGGTTCGAGAGTCAACTTTACTCTTTCAAGAACAGATGCCAACAAAATATATGCATTTATGCAGGGGGCATCTTCTGCAGAACCTATCAGAATAGCAAAATCTGCAGATGGTGGAACAACCTGGCAGGCAACAAATGATGCTGCGCCTGTTTTGGCACTGCCTACTGCAACCGATACCAGTATTCCTGCTAATGACTTTACAAGAGGGCAATCTTTTTATGACCTGATCATTGCAACAGATCCTCTGGACGATAATACCTTGTATATAGGAGGTATTGATCTGCATAAATCTACCAATGGAGGAACAAGCTGGACACAGATCTCAAAGTGGTCAAATAACAATAATATGGCTGCTTTGCAGGTTTCACAGGTACATGCTGACCAGCATGAAATCGTATTCAATCCTTACAATAATTATGCAACGGGGCAAATGATGTTTGGAAATGATGGAGGGATCTATTATGCGGCCAATAAAGCTAATATTGGTACTGTTGGTGGGTTTTCTCCCAGAAATACCAGATATAATGTAACGCAGTTTTACTCTGCCATGCTGAATCCGATAAAAACACCAGCCAATGAAGAATTACTGGCGGGTGCACAGGATAATGGTTCCTGGTGGCTGTATGGAGTACCACAGGCAAATAATTTCCTTACCTCTCAATCTGCAACAGGTGGAGACGGAATGTATACCGAGTATGACGATCAGGATAATTATGAAATTGCAAGTTATGTTTACAATAGCCACTATTTATTGACTAACAACTCATATTATCTTGTTTCTAGTGCTAACAGGAACATGGGGCACTTTGTAAACGAAATTGCTTTAGACAGAACCAATGATGTATTTTATTCTTACCGTTCCGGACTTACGCTTTTCAGAACAAGTGGACTTTCTGCATCAGCGACATCTTTTACCAATAATGTGGTGACAGTAGGAACCGCACAAACAAATGAGCAGATTTCATGGATGAAAGTATCTCCTTATACAACCGCTTCTACAACACTTTTTGTAGGAACCAACCTGGGGAGAATATTTAAAGTGACAAATGCCAACACCACAGCATACGCAGCAACCTTGCTGACATCACCAATAACAGGAACTGTTTCTGATATAGAATTTGGTGCCAACGAAAATGAAATTATCGTAACGTTCTCCAATTATAACCTTACCAGTGTTTTCTACTCTACAGATGGAGGAACTACATGGCAGAACAAAGAAGGGAACCTTCCTGACATGCCTGTAAGAACTGTATTAAGGAATCCTGACAATCCAAACGAAGTGCTGGTAGGAACCGAAATGGGTGTTTGGGGAACAACTAATTTCCTTGCAACAACGCCTGAATGGGCTTCAGTAACCGGCAATATAGGAAATGTGAGAATTACCAATTTAGATTACAGACCAGTTACCAAAACAGTATTGGTTTCTACATATGGTAGAGGAGCATGGACAACCCAGAATACAGTACCTGCTTTATCAACAGCTGAAACCAAATCTAAAAAGGATATGAACATTATCTATCCGAACCCTTCCAAGGGAATTTCTCATCTGAGATTTGATGCTGCTAAATATAGTAGTGTGGATATAAGCATTGTGGATGGCTCAGGAAGATTGGTATACAGTAAGAAAAATGTAAAGTCTGATGAAGAGTTCGGACAAAAGCTTGTACCTGGAAATTATATTTTGAAAGCCGAGTCTAAAGGTCAAATTGTATATAGTGGTAACTTCCTTGTATTAGGACGTACCGGAGGTGATGATGATTAGAAAATGAATAATCAAATATATTTAATATTATTTTGGATGCTGGCTTCCTGCGGGATGCCGGTATCCTCTTTATCTCAGGATAAGACAGTATCTGTGATCTCTGCTGAAAAATCAGAGTGGATAGGAGGAAGAGCCGGAGTAAGAGGAGCCGTTTACACTGTGAAACTGAAGAAGAAAAATAATAGTGTTGTCACTGTAAAAGCTTTTAGAGCGGAAGGAAATACCATTCCATTTATTCAAAATAATACAGGCAGTACAATAATAATAAGAGGCAATCTTGCTTATAAAAATAATGAAGATTTAAAGACTGCTGATCAGATGCCGGGTGGTGCACCTGTAGAAAATACTGTTCCTCAAAAATTAGATCCAAAAGATAACTGGATAGAGTACACTATAAAAGGATCTCAAACACTTTACAAAATAAATATTTCAAAATTTACTCCTGCAGAATCATCTGAAGAACCTGCCCCTTAAATATCTTTCATTCTTTGAATAAAAAACTACTTTTTATTTTTCTGTGTATTCCGGTAATCATATTATTCAGCAATGTGGTGTATTCTGTAGTTTCTCATGTTAAAAGAGAACTGTATGAAAAGACACAATATAGTATTACAAAGAGTAATTTTAGAAAATCTGAAACGATCTGTTTTACCGAAAAGGATCTTACTGAAGCAGAATGGAAAGAAGAAAAAGAATTTACACTTCACGGATTTTCTTATGATATTATCCGGATCAGTGTAGTGAATGGGAAGAAATATTTTCTCTGTTATATTGATAAAAAAGATATCATCATCAATTCTTTACTGGACTTTTCAAAAAAACTTGCTTTTAAAAAAGCTTGCTTAAAGCTGCAGATTGATCTTCCCGGTCAAAACAAAAGCATACTTAAGACTCCAGGTTCCTTTGCCGTTTTTGATAAAAAAGAATTCTGTCTTTTTTCAAATCATTTCTTAGAAGCCATTTCAAAATATCATAATCAAAAGAAAAACACTCATTATTTATCCATTATTTTTCCTCCACCGAAAATGAGCTTTATAATAAAGCGAATATAATATTAATGGTAACAAATTTAAATAATGAAAAAATATATAGGCATAGCAGCTTTGTTAGGCTGTACTATAGCACATGCTCAGCAGACACAGGAAGGATCAATTGATGAAGTCAATATCCTTGGGAGAAAAAAAATTAAACAGGAACGAGCTGAATTCAAAAGACACGCGCAATCTGTAGAAACTCTTTCTGAAGAAGATCTTAACAGAAATAATCCTGCAGCAATAGATCAGACTTTATCTACAATGCCAGGACTTCAGGTAGATAAACGAACCAATTTCGGAGGTCAGAGACTCGTTTTGAGAGGATATGGGAATGATCAGAAATTTAATAACTGGGGAGTAAAAGCGTATTGGAACAATATGCCTTTAACAAATGCTGAAGGGGTAACTGTTCTGGATGATGTGGATTTTGCTTACGTAACCAATGTCGAGGTGATCAAAGGTCCGGCAGCAACGATGTATGGAGGTGGAGTAGGCGGAGCTGTACGCTTCTACACACGTCCGGATTTTACAAAAGGAGCATCGGTTTCAGAAAATGCAATGTTTGGTGCCTTCAAAACTTTTCAGTCAAGGACACAGCTGAATGTCGCTGATGATAATTATTCAGTAAGTGCTGCTTATGGACATCTTGAAACAGATGGATACAGACCAAACGGAGGAGGTTTGAAAAATTTCTTCAATGTAAATGGTACGGTGAAGTTGAGCAAAAAAGATCAGTTAAGTTTCTTTGCAAGCCAGGCTTATTCCTATGAACACACTTCAGGACAGATTTCATACGATGACTATTATGCAGGTATTGATAATGGAAATCCTGCTTATATTCGGAAAAATTCGGGGACTAAAATAAAATCTACAAGAGTAGGATTGAGTAATACCGTAAGTCTTACTTCAAACTTAAGAAATTATACAACCCTGTTTTATTACAACGCAAACACGGAAAGTGTTTCAGCCGGAGCATACGGGGTGACAAGTTCTCCGAATGTAGGGTTGCGTTCCACTTTTACTTTGAAGAATGAATTTAAAGACTTTGAAAACCGTTTAGATTTTGGAACCGAAATACAAAACTCTGTATCTACTACATCGAGTTACCGGTTTACCGGTTCTGAAACAGAGCCTTTACAAACAACTGGGATGAGTGGAGCATCTTATTTTAAATACAATAACAATCAATCCACTTATTTTGTGATCGATTACCTTACGTATAAGCCTTGGGGACTTACTTTGCTGGCTGGTGTAAGTGGGAATAGAACCAATTATGACAGGAAAGATCTTTTTGCATTGCCAGGATTAGTTGCCGGCCGAAAGGATCAGTCTTTCAACAAGAAATATGACATGGCCTATACTCCTCACTTTGCATTACAGAAAGAATGGAAACATCAGATCTTTAATCTAAGCTATAGTGAAGGATACAATTCTCCTACGGCAGCTTCTTCTTTTATAACAGCAACCAATACCGTAAATGATGATCTGAAACCTGAACGTGCAAAAATGTTTGACTTCAGTGTTCATGGACTTTTACTGAATACAAAATTAGATTACCGTATTTCCGCATTCAGAATCGATTATTCTGATAAGCTTACACAACTCACAATTCCTGATAGTATGATTCCGGGACAAACTTATTGGACCAATACCGGAAGCCAAAAAAATACGGGATTTGAGTTTAGCGTAGGGTATCAGTACAGAACAGACAATTCTTTTATTGAAAGAATTGTTCCATTTGTAAACCTTTCTTATTATGATGCGAAGTATAAAGATTTTACAACTATAGTGGGAGGAAGAAAAGAAACTTATGATCATAAATCGGTGGTAGGAGTTCCAAGGAATAAATATGCTGTCGGGTTGGACATTTTTACCAAACCGGGATTCTATCTTGTGAATACTTATAATTATCTTGGAAATGTTTACTCCGATTTTAACAATGCAAATCTGGTGAAAGGATTTGGATTGCTTAATTCAAAATTAGGATTTAAAAAATCTTTTAACAAACTTGATCTGGATGTATATGTAATGGGAAATAATCTTACAAACCAGATTAATTATACATTTCTATTCTTAGGAAATAATATTAATGACTCAGATAAAGGAAGTAACTATATTGTTCCTACAGATCTTAATCCCGGGCCTGGAAAAGCTTATTTCTTTTATGGATTCAATGTTAAATACAGATTTTAAATTGTAAAAACTGATATTAAAGTCTTTTTAGACGACAAAAATGCCCTGGTTTTTACCGGGGCATTTTTTCTTGTACTCATTCTGATATAGAAGAAAATATTGAACTTTATGAATTGTTAATTTTATTTAATAACATAAAATTATATAATAACCATACATCAATTTTATATCTTTGTTTAAGAAAAAGTAGAAAATATAGGATATGATTGATAACGCGTTCGCTGTAAGTAAATTTGGCTTTCTGGGTGCTGATTTTTTATCTGAGCTGGAAAAACATGCTGTTGCCATTGATATAAAAGCAAAAACTGAGATCATAAGAGAAGGGCAGAAAAATAAGTTTGTCCCTTTCCTTATCAAAGGCTCTATCAGGGTTTTTACCCTTAATGATGGAAGAGAACTTATCTACTACTATATTAAGCCCAAAGATAGCTGCCTCATGACCTTTTCATCTATTCTTACAGACTATGTCAGCAGAGTGTATGCTATTGCGGAAGAAGACTCGGAAGCTATTCTTATTCCCGTTTCCGTAATGCATGATTGGCTGATCAGATTCCCGGAAATCAACAAGTTGTTTTATCATGAGTATGACCGCAGATTTTCCGAAGTGATGAATATGGTGAATGATGCGGTGTTCCACAGGCTGGATAAAAGAGTCCTGAACTATATCAAACAGCAGATTTCATCCACCGGAAACAATCCTATAAAGATCACCCATCGTGAAATTGCAAGCAGTTTGGGAACCTCCAGGGAAGTGGTAAGCAGAGTTTTGAAAAAAATTGAAAGCGAGGGAGAAATTGTGCAGACTAAAGAAGGAATAAAAGTTCCTGTAAATGAAAATGTTAGGATAATCTAATTTCATTTGTTTGAAAAGTTTATTTCTATCATTGATAAAAACAATTTGGATGGTGACTTTTATCACCTGTTTTTGAATTGAGAACTCGATAAGTTTGTTATATCATAATTTAATTCAAATTGTATATGACGAAAACTCTCTTATTTTTGTCAGTATTTTCTTCAGGTCTTGTCTTTGCACAGGAAGATCTGCTGAAAGATATTGATACGGTGAAAACCAACTCAGAAACTTCACAACCCGCCTTCAAAGCCCTTCAGATTGTTACGGGGCAATCTACAAAACTCGCTGCTAAAAAAGAATGGTACATTATCGTTGCCCACAGATTTGGAGATATAAGCGCTGGGTTTAAAGACTTTTTCGGTCTGGATCAAGCCTCAACCAAGTTAGGGGTTATCTATGGTATCTCAGACGCTGTTTCCGTAAGTCTTTCCAGAGAAACGAATATGAAAACGTTTGAAGGAGCCGTAAAATACAGGCTGGTAAGACAAAATGAAAACTTTCCGGTAGATATTGTGGGATACAATGTAATGGGGGCCAATACTGAGCTTGATAAAGATAATTATCCACATCTTAAATTCAGTGACAGGCTTTCTTATCTTACGCAGGCATTGATCTCAAGAAGGTTCAACGATAAACTTTCATTACAGCTTACGCCTTCCTTTGTTCATAAAAATCTTTATGAACCTACCATTGAAAACAAAAATCAGTTTTTGGCAGGTTTGGGAGGCCGCTATAAAATTTCAAAAAGAGTTTCTGTGAATGCAGAATACTTTGTGAATTTCGACGATCACAGTTTTTATAAAAACCCATTATCATTAGGGGTAGATATAGAAACCGGAGGACATGTGTTTCAGCTTTTATTGACGAACTCCCAGATTAATTCTGATATCGGATATCTTACCAATGCCACAGGAGCATGGGGAAAGGGACATATTTTCTTTGGGTTTAATCTTTATAGAGTTTTTTAATATGAAAAAGCTAACATCCTTATTGATATTGTCGTCAGTAATCATACTGACGGCGTGTGACAGCAGAACTTATGAAGAGATTTCTGATAATACACCTATCACTGCACCTGTAAAATATACAGCAGATGTAAAACCCATTGTGGATAATAATTGCATTGGCTGTCATTCTGCCACTGGCTATAAACCTCTCGTTACTTATGATCAGGTAAAAAATAATATAGACGGAATTCTGGATCGTATCCAAAGACCCACAGGTGATCCAGAAAAAATGCCTCAGGGAGGATCTTTGTCTGCAGCTCAGATCAATATTTTCATAAAGTGGAAAGCTGACGGGTTAAATGAAAATTAAAAAAATTGATATGAAAAAATTAGCATTATTAAGCGTATTACTGCTTTCTGCCGGGTATGCTTCAGCACAAAAATACAGTTCTAAGACGGGAAAAGTAACTTTTGAAGCGTCAGTACCTCTGTTTGATGATATTTTTGCACAGGATGACAATAATATTGTGATTCTGAACGCAGATAACGGCGAAATGGCATCCGTTTCTACCGTTAAAAACTTTCACTTTAAAACCAAATTAATGGAAGAGCATTTCAATGAAAGTTATGCTGAATCTGCAAAATATCCAAAAACAACCTTCAAAGGGAAAATTGTCAACTTTGATAAAACAAAACTTACGGCCAGTCCTCAGAAATATACCGTTCAGGGAACGCTTAACTTTCATGGTGTAGACAAAGCGGTAGCTTCTTCAGCCACATTATATGCAAAAGATGGTAAAATCTATATGCAGGGTGGTTTTATGGCCAAACCTGCAGATTATAAAGTGACCATCCCTAAAATGGTTACCAAGAAAGTGGCAGAAAATGTCAACATCGAATACAACTATGTAATGGTAAAACAATGAGAAATGTCATCTTAATTTTAGGACTATTTCTGAGCTCATTCATATCTGCTCAGGAAAAGGCAAAATCAATATTTGATATTGCCAGAAGCGGAACAGTTCCTGAAGTACAGGAGCTGATGAAACAAAACCCGGATGTTATTAATCAGGTGAACGAAAACGGATTCTCTCCCCTTATTTTAGCTTGTTACAGAGGAAATATCCCTGTTGCAGAATTTTTAATTACTCACGTTAAAAATATGAATTACGCAAGTGGAGAAGGAACAGCTTTAACGGCTTCTGTTTTTAAAGGAGATAAAAATCTTACTCAGAAATTATTAGCGAACAAAGCTGATCCCAATGTGGCAAGCAGCAGTGGAGTAACACCATTAATATATGCTGTCCAGTCACAAAATAAAGAAATGGTAGAACTGCTGCTAAAGAATAAAGCAAATAAGACATTATCAGATAAACAAGGGAAAACTGTTTTTGAATATGCATTATTTACTAAAAATCAAGATATTATTAACTTATTAAAAAATTGATCATATGAAATTAAAAACTACATTATTATTGATCGGATTTTTTGCTTTTTTTCAGGTAAAAAGTCAATATTCGACAGGAACTGTACCTCTTTTTTCCACACCGGGAGGAGCAGATTTGGCTTATTCAGTTAAGATTGACCTTACCCCTTCTTTAGTTACCCTTACCCTTATCGGGCCTTCTACGGGATGGCTGGGAATGGCTTTCAATACAACGAATATGGATGATATAGGGAAAGACGTTGTCATTTTTGATGGGACTAATTTAAGTGACAGAACATTTAATGGACAAGGAGTGGTTCCGCCTTTGGACGGGACTCAAAACTGGACTGTAACATCTAATACAGTGGCAGGAAGTGTTCGTACCGTAATCGCGACAAGAGCTTTAAACACAGGAGATGCTAATGACTATGTTTTTACTGTTCCTCCTGCAGGCCCTTTAAACATTACCTATGGACGTAGATTATCGAATTTTACGATTGGTTATCACGGTTCTAACAGTTGTGGTACTACATCCCTAAATTTTGGTACTTTAGGTACTAAAGAAACAGCTTCGGAAAATAAGAAAATAGTTCTTTATCCAAACCCGGCTCAAGAAACAGTGAGCTTTAAAAATGCAGATAAAATAAAATCTGTTGATATTTATGAATCTGCCGGAAGAAAAGTGAGATCTGTAAAGCTTGAGGGAGAAAATATCAGTGTCAGAGATTTAAAATCCGGTACTTATTATTTTGAAATCACTTTAAAAGATGGAACTACATCTTACGAAAAACTGGTTAAAGAATAATTTTCAGAAAAAACACACCTAAATAATTAGTAATGAATACCCCTGATTTTTCAGGGGTATCATTTTTTGTTAAGTACTTATTCCAGAGGGATTGCTGAGAAAATTTTTATATTTGTATACTATTTGGATACCTATGAAAGTTACCTTTGAAAAATATAATCCTTTCTGGAAAAAGCAGTTTGAAAACATTAAAAATGAACTTGACAACTATATCGGTTTTTTGAATCCGGAAATTGAACATATTGGCAGCACATCTGTGGAAGGTTTATCTGCAAAACCTGTTATTGATATTATGATTGGGGTAAAGGATGAAAAAGAACTGGATAAAATTCCACCTTTACTGGCGGGCAGGGATTATGTATATTATGAAACATATAACAAAGACATGCCGTATCGCCGTTTTTTTATTAAACTTGTTGCCAGTACCCAACAATTAGGATTTCCTGAGGTTTTTTATTCAAAAGAGGAAATTCCGGAAAGGATTCATGACCATCACCTTCGTATGGCCCACATTCACGTCATTCCTACTTCTTCAGAACACTGGACCCGTCATATTGCGTTCAGAAATTATCTTCGTACCCATCCAGAGGTAAAGGAAGAATATCAAAAACTGAAAGAAGAACTGAGTAGAAAAGAATGGTTTGACGGGAATGATTATAATCAGGAAAAAGATCCATTTATAAAAAGAGAAGAGCGTAACGCTATTCAATGGTATTTGAATCAACAAAATAAAGCGTAATACTGTAAAATTTAAAATATTTATGGAATTTAAGACCTTAGCCAATGTTACAACTGATGAACTTTTATCAGTATTCAATCATTCATTTTCAGACTATGTTGTTCCTTTTCACTTAACGAAAGAGGTACTTGTTTCAAAAATTGCAGCTGAAAAATTAGACATGGATTTATCCGCTGGGGCATTTGAAGACGGAAAACTGGTTGGTTTTATTCTTCAGTCTGAAAAAGTTGAAAATGGAGAAAAGATAATCTATAACGGAGGAACAGGAGTCGTTCCGGAAAGCAGAGGTAAAGGATTGGTGAGAAAAATGTATGATTTTATTATTCCTGTTTTAAAAGAAAGAAATGCCAATACATTACTGCTTGAGGTTATTGAAGGAAACCAGCCTGCCATAAGGGCCTATGAAAACTTAGGCTTTAGTATTGTCCGAAGGCTGCTTTGTTTTAACGGTAGCATTAAGCAGGGAAAAGAAAATGCTGAGGTTTCTATTAAGGATTTGAAGGGCTTTCAATGGGAAAAATTACGTTCTTTCTGGGATATCGAACCTTCATGGCAGGGATCCGTTTTCGTATTGGAGCCTATGCCTGAGAACTATGTAACTTTGGGTGCTTATATTGAAGAGAAGCTTGTTGGGTATATTGTGTATGGTCCTGCAGCGAAAAAAATATACCAGTTTGCTGTGGATAAAAGTTTCAGAAATCAGGGAATAGGGACGATGCTTTTTAATGCCATTTCGAAAAAAAATGGAGGGCAGACTATAGCATTGAACAATGTAGATGATTCTTCAGAAAACACCAGTAAATTTCTTAGTGAAAAAGCAGGACTGAACAATTGGCTGTCACAGTTTGAAATGAAAAAGCCTATTTAATGAGTTTTAATTTTGATTCAAAAAAATCATCGCTTTTAATATACTTTTAATCTCTTAAACTTTTCAGGCAGAAGGATAGGATGTAACTTTGCAGAAAATTTAAAATAATGAAGCGAGGAATCCATTTTTTACTGCTGCTAATTTCCTTTACGGCTTTTGCACAACAGGTCAATATTGATACAGCCCAGGTGGTGATCCCGGGTAGGCAAAATAGTGTAGAGGCGCAGTCTAAACCTTATGTGATTATGATATCTACAGACGGTTTCCGTTATGATTATGCTCAGAAATATAATGCTGAACATCTTTTGAAACTGGCTAATAGTGGTGTAAAATCTGATGCAATGATTCCGAGCTATCCAAGTATTACTTTCCCGAACCACTGGAGTTTAATTACCGGGCTTTATCCTTCCCATCATGGTTTGATTGATAACTTTTTTTATGATTATAAAAGAAAAGAAGGATATGCGATGAACAGCAAGAAAAATGCTGAAGACGGCAGCTGGTATGGAGGAACACCACTTTGGGGACTTGCGGAAAAACAGGGAATGGTATCGGCTTCTTTAATGTGGGTAGGGTCTGCCAGCGATGCAGGAGGAATGCGACCTACTTATTACTATCCCTACCATGAAAAATTTACCCCTTCGGAAAAAGTAGAAAAAGTAGTGAACTGGCTGAGGTTACCGGAAGATAAAAGACCTCATTTTATATCATTATATTTCCCTGAAGTAGACGGAAGCGGGCATCATTATGGTCCGGACGCCAAAGAAACAGAAACGGCTGTTCATTTGATAGACCAGGCGATTGGTGACCTTGTTCAGAAAGTAAATGAATTAGGATTAAAAAATGTTAACTTTATTTTTGTTTCCGATCACGGGATGATTAAAGTAGACGGTGGTACACCATTGGAAATTCCGGCTGTTCTTTTTGATAAAAACAGATTTGATTTTTACAACTCCCAAACCCTGTTAAGAGTTTACGTTAAGAATCCGGATGAGGTAAAAGCAGTTTATAAAGAACTGAAAGCCAATAAAACTGACGATTACGAAGTATATCTGGATAAAAAACTTCCCAAATACCTACATTTTGCAACAAGAGATGACAGATATAACAGGATCGGGCAGATTCTTCTGATCCCGAAAGCTCCGAAAATATTCCTGGAAAAAGGAAAGAAAACATCGGTTGGAAAACATGGCTACAACCCTAAAGTTGTTCCGGAAATGAAAGCGACTTTCTTTGCCTGGGGCCCTGAGTTTAAAAACAATCTGACAATCGGAGAATTTGCCAATATCAATGTTTATCCTTTGGTTGCTGAAGTTTTAGGATTAAAAATTGATCAGCCTATTGATGGAAAACTGAAAGTTTTAAAAGAAACATTGAAAGAAAAAAAATAATCTGAGGATTAAAAAATAGAAATTAAAACCATTTTCGGCGCACCAAAGGTGCGCCGAAAATGGTTTTATAGATTGACTGAGAAATTAAAATTTAGAAGAAAACTCTTTAGCAAAATCTTCCAGTTTAACATTTCCTGTAACAGGAGAACCATGATCAATAAAATCCTTTTGAACAACACCTGTTCTTATTCCTCTGCCCATTTCAACATACAGATGTGCCATATCCTCTGGAAGTCCGGCTTGCAGCATTCCGTTTAAAGAATCTTCATCAGAGAATTCTACCCAGGGAAGTTCCGGTTTGTTAACAGAAGTGCCTAAAACTTTCGCAAAATCAGAAGCTGTTCGTACATCACTTACAATATATCTGATGTTGTTGGTATTTCCGTCTTTTACCAGCTCTTCGGCTGCTGCTTTGGCAATATCATTCGGGTGAACTACAGGGACTTCAATGCTTGCAGGGTAATTAGCACCAATGATTCCTGCATTTTGAATTAAAGGAATATCATTGAAAAAATTATTATAAAAATATCCGGCTCTTAAAAAAGTGAAAGAAGTATTTTCTACGTCGTTATATATTTTTTCAATATTGTGAAGACCTGCAATAGGACCGTTTTCTACCGGAGATTCTGCTCCTACGCTGCTTAGCATTACTGCTCTTTTTACATTAGCATTTTTTAAAGCTTCAGCATAATTTTTACCTGCATTAGTTGTGTTTTCAACAATCTTATCCGGGCTGATAGCCGGAGGAGTCATTACAAAAACAGCATCTGCGCCTTCAAATGTTTGAGTCAAAAAGTTAGCATCTGTGATAGAACCTATAGCTGGAGTTGCTCCAAGGGATTCAATATCCTGTTTTCTTGCATCGCTGCTGCTGACTACGGTAATAGTATGCCCTTCGGCAATTAATTGTTGTGCTAATGGTTTAGCTACATTTCCTAATGATCCTGTGATTACGATTTTCATATGTAAATATTTTTTTATTTCTGAGAACAAAGTTATATTTGTACTTACTTTTATACAAGTACTTACCCTAAAGTATGTAGATATGACAGCAATCAAAGAAAGTTCAACCATTCAGGAAAACAGAAAGACGGTACTGGATTGTCCTGTAATGTATGTTATGGAAAGAATCGGTGGATTCTGGAAACCGATTATCCTGTTCAATCTTTCCACCGGAGAAAAAAGATACAGCGAATTGAAAAAAGCAATTCCTGCCGTAACGGAAAAAATGCTCATTCAGCATCTGAAGCAACTGGAAACAGACGGATTGATTATCAGAACGGCGAAACCTGTAGTGCCGCCTCATGTGACGTATAAATTGAGTGAAGCAGGCAATGAGCTTGCTCCCGTTATTGATGCCATGGCAGCCTGGGCTTTTCAGGATATGGAAAGAAATGATAATAAATATGCTGAAGGAAACCAATATATTGTGAATCAGGCTCAGAATACATTTAGCCAAAATCTAAAAAAATAAAAACAGGCGCTTCAATTTGAAGCGCCTGTTTCTGTTACTATTTTACAGAAGAATTACAAAGACTGCATATCAATCACGAAACGGTATTTTACATCGCTTTTCAGCATTCTTTCATACGCATTGTTGATATCCTGCATTTTAATCAGTTCAATATCAGAGACGATATTATGTTTGCCACAGAAATCTAACAGTTCCTGGGTTTCTGCAATACCTCCGATCAAAGATCCTGCAACAGAACGACGCTGGAAGATCATAGGTCTGGTGCTTACTTGTGTTTCCTGGAATTCACCTACGAATCCTACAAGAACCAGGGTGCCATTCAGAGAAAGTGTTTGCATATAAGGATTGATGTCGTGCTCATAAGGTACTGTATCAATGATAAGATCAAATTTACCCCTTACAGCATCCATTTGAGAATCATCCGTAGAAATGACTACATGATCTGCTCCAAGCTGTTTGGCATCATCCGTTTTTCCGGGAGTTCTTGAGAACAAAGTAACTTCAGCTCCCAATCCTTTTGCTAATTTAATAGCCATATGCCCTAAACCGCCTAATCCTACAACAGCTACTTTTGAACCCGGACCAGCATTCCAGTGTCTTAACGGAGACCATGTTGTGATTCCTGCACATAGAAGAGGTGCTACTGCTGCCAGATCCAGATTTTCAGGAACACTTAAAACGAAATGTTCATCAACCACTACTTTTTGGGAATATCCTCCAAAAGTATGGCCACCAAGATGTTTGTCTTTTCCGTTATAAGTCCCTGTGAATCCATTCTGGCAATATTGTTCCAGATCATGTTGGCAGCTGTCACAATGTCCGCATGAATCTACCATGCATCCTACTGCTGCAAGATCACCTGCCTTAAATTTGGAAACTTCGCTTCCTACTTTGGTAATTCTCCCCACAATTTCATGTCCCGGAACTACAGGATACAAAGACCCGCCCCAGTCATTTCTTGCAGTATGAAGATCAGAGTGACATACTCCGCAGTATAGAATTTCAATTTCTACATCTTTTGCAGTGATTTCTCTTCTTTCGATATTCATTTCTTTCAGATCTGCCGTGGTAGACTCTGCTCCATAAGCTTTTACTGTAATTGTACTCATTTTTTTATATTTAGTTTATTTAGGATAAATTATAGTGTCTTTTATTTGTTATGGTCTGGTTGCTTTACAATCCGTTGTCAATAAGTAAGTCTGCCGTTCGGAGTGAAAATCCATAACGATACAAAAGTCGAAACTTTTCAATAAACCGGACTTATACAGATTACCGAATTACCTACCAATTTTACAGACCCTGTTTCAGTTACACAGGAAAGTGGTAATTTTGAATAGAAATAAAAATATACTTCATGGAAAATCAGGAGGTTGAAATCTATAACAGTGTCTCGGAATATAATAAAATGGCCAATCAGGAAACCCTGCATCCCCTGGTAAGCATCATAGATTTTTCCAGATCCGATCTTATCTGCCAGCATAAAAGAAAATTCGGCTTTTATACCGTTTTTCTGAAAGATGTAATGTGCGGAGACATGCTGTATGGAAAGCACAGCTACGACTATCAGGAAGGGACACTGGTTTTCATTGCTCCCGGGCAAACCTATGGAATCTATAATAAAGATAAGTTTGTTCAGCCTGCAGGTTTTGCCCTGATCTTTCATCCTGACTTAATAAAAGGAACCAACTTAGGGAAGAATATGAAAGACTATTCCTTTTTCTCTTATGATGTGCATGAAGCCTTACACCTCTCAGAAAAAGAAAGGGAAGTGGTACTGGACTGCTTTAAAAATATTAAGCTGGAACTGGAACAGGCTATTGATAAACACAGTAAATCTTTAATTGTTAATAATATTGAACTGTTCCTTAATTACTGCATGCGTTTTTATGACCGTCAGTTTATTACCAGAGATCATATCAACCAGGGAGTGATTGGGAAATTTGAAAATCTGGTTGATGATTACTTAAAATCTGAGGACCCGAAAAATATAGGTTTTCCCATGGTTAATTATTTTGCAGAAAAACTGAACCTGTCTGCCAATTATTTCGGTGACCTGATTAAAAAAGAACTGGGAATTTCTGCGCAGGAATTTATCCACAACAAACTTATTGAAATCGCCAAAGAACAGATTCTGGATCAGGCAAAAACAATCAGTGAAATTTCCTATGATTTAGGTTTCAAATATCCGCAGCATTTTACAAGGCTCTTTAAAACTAAAGTTGGTATTTCTCCAAGTGAGTATAAAATCCTGAACTAAGTTTTTTAACACTAATGACACTAATCTTTTCACAAATAACACCATTCAAATTAGTGGATATTGGTGAGCTCATTTGTAACATTCGTGTTTAGATTTTTTTCAACACTAATGACACTAATCTTTTCACAAATGACACCATTCAAATTAATGGATATTTATGTACTCATTTGTGATATTCGTGTTTAGATTTTTTTCAACACTAATAACACTAATCTTTTCACAAATAACACCATTCAAATTAGTGGATATTTGTGTACTCATTTGTGACATTCGTGTTTAGATTTTTTCAACACTAATGACACTAATCTTTTCACAAATGACACCATTCAAATTAATGGATATTTATGTACTCATTTGTGATATTCGTGTTTAGATTTTTTTCAACACTAATGACACTAATCTTTTCGCAAATAACACCATTCAAATTAGTGGATATTTGTGTACTCATTTGTAACATTCGTGTTTAGATTTTTTTCAACACTAATGAAACTAATCTTTTCGCAAATAACACCATTCAAATTAGTGGATATTTGTGTACTCATTTGTGACATTCGTGTTTAGATTTTCAACACGGATTAACACTAATCTTTTCACGAATGACACCATAATTATTTGTGAATATTAATGCATTTATTTGTGAGATTTGTGTTTAAATAATTAAATTTAAAGAGAAAAGTTTTCACCTTCCAAAGATGACACCAAATCAGCAAGAAACCTTTATTTTTAATACCCGTTTCGGGAGAATTATAGCATTGAAAGAAGAAGGAATTATCAGGGCTAAAAGTATTCGCTATGCCCATTCTGAGAGATTTCAAAGACCTGTTGCTGTAAAATTTTCATCATCTGATATTATTGCTCCTGAAAAAACTCCGGTGTGTCCTCAAGCTTTAAGTCCACTTGTGGAAAAAATGATTGGAACGACCCCTGTTGAAAGCTTTGAAGCTGATGAATCTACACAATATCTTTCCATCACCCGTCCTGAAACAGTTTCTGAAAATGAAAAGCTTCCCGTTATAGTCTGGATTCATGGAGGATCTCATGAGATAGGCTGTGGTGATCTTGCCACTGCAGATCCCGCGGAATGGGTGAAAGAACAGCATGTCATTGTTGTTGCTGTTTCATATCGATTGGGATTATTTGGCTTTTTAGGTGGAGACGAAACCAGGCCTGCTAATCTTGGATTATTGGATATGATCGAAGCATTAAAATGGATAAAAACCCATATTGCAGATTTCAATGGAGATGAAAACAATATTACCCTTTTTGGACAGTCTTCGGGAGGTGATGCCATTGCGCATTTAATGATTTCTGAAGGAGTAGAGGATTTATTTCAACGTGTAATTATCCAGAGTGCACCTTTGGGTTTACGTCATCAAAGACAGAAAATGTCCGCAGAATTTCTCAAAAAAACAGAAGCATTGAAAGATGAAACTGATGTTTTAAAAATGATGGATGGCTACAAAACATTGGTACCTTCTGTAATAAAATATGGTCTGAAAGCAGCAATGCCTTTTGGTACACAATACGGATATTTTCCTCTATGTAAAGAAGAAGAGTCGGTAGAGATGTGGAAAAAAAATGCACAGAAATATGACGTTTTGATTGGTTTGAACAATGATGAAACTGCCTTTTATCTCAAAACTTCTGAAGCTTTAAATAAATATTTCGGAAAGGGACTGGGATTAAAAATCATGGATAAAACTGTTGAAAAGACTACAGAATTCATCTATGGAACTCCCGCAAGACGGTTTGCTGAAAATCTGGCTGACGCTGGTGGAAATGCTTATTTGTTCAGAATTCATTCAAAACTGAAAGACAATCATATTGGGGCTCCTCACTGTATTGATCTTCCTTTGATCTTCGGAAATGAATCTGCCTGGAAATCTTCCGAACTGCTGAAAGATATTCCCTGGAGCCGTATTCATGAGAATGGTAAAAAGCTGCGGGCACTCTGGGCAGAATTTGCCAGAACCGGAAAAATAGCTGATACCTCCGAAAAACCGGAAATCCTTGAACTCAAAAAGATGTAACCGCATAGTAAGCTTAGAAAATTTCTAATTTTAATAAATATCTTAACTGGAGACACAAACATTCCCCTCCTCTGGAGGGATGTCGAAAATTCAAGGAATTTTTGACGGGGTGGTTTACCCCTGTATTCAATATTTATTCTCAGATTTTACTATGGATTATATATACTAAATCAAGTAGTTAGTGGTAAATATTCGCAATAATTATAATTTTTAATGTATATTTAATTACTAAACCATAAAAATAATAATTATGAAAACAAACAAAGATTTCACAGTAAAAAAACTTAAACGTGAGCAACTGAAGACCCTAAAGGCAGGAGATCTAAATTGGGGTAAAGTATGCTGTACTTCCAACGAAGATGGACAATGTTGCGAATGGGCTACAGATATTTGGAATTGCCGATATATTTATTGCTAATTGAAAGCCTTGTCAAGGTTTTAAACCTTGACAAGGCTCTTACTCAGGGATCCAAACGCTTACATTTCCTGCCGGAACAGGGAAGTTTCCCCATCCGTTTTCATCAATGATTACTTTTTCTTTGAATCGCTTCAACAGATCTTTAAATTTTTTTCCTGCGTAAAGCTGTCCTACTTCCATAGGCTTGTTGTAAGCATCTTTATTACTCAATACTACAGCACATCCTGAATGTTCATCATCGCCTCTACGAACCCATCCAAGGCAATTGGCATCCTCAAAATAATCCTGCTGGTCACCATAAGCATGCTCTTTCCTTGCTTTTAATAATTCTTCAATTCCGTCCACTTTAGGCATAAATATTTCCTGGTCGTGGCCTCCCGAGTCTTTATCAATATAATGGGCACCATACAAATCAGGATAAAAAACACACGGATATCCATCTTTTCTCAATAAGATCAAAGCATAAGCAAGAGGTTTGAACCAGGACTCTACGGGAGCTTCAAGGTCCTGAAGCGGCTGGGTATCATGATTGGCCACCAGACTTACAGCATGCATCGGATCTGCCTGGGTAAGGGTTTCATCAAAAATTCTGCGGAGATCATAAGAACCGCCTTCTTTTGAAGCATTATGAAAATTGTTTTGAAGAGAACTGTCGAAAAGGCTCATGCAGCCTTCCGTCACCTCAATATACTTTTGAAGAAGATGAAGATATCCGGGAGCCCAGTATTCACCTACGGCAAAAATATTTTTTCCGGAATTGGAACGAAGCATAGTGAGCCATTCTTTATAAAAGTCAAACGAAATATGCTTCAAGGCATCCAGTCTCACTCCATCGAAATCTGTCTGGTCAAAATACCACTTTGCCCAGTGGTTAAGCTCTTCCCGTACAAAAGGATTTCTGTGTTCGATATCATTGTACATCAGGTAGTCGTAATTCCCTTTTTCATCGTGAATCATTTCTTCCCAGTCATCTCCATATTCAGACTGTATTTTATAGATGTGGGATTCCATACCCTCTGCGTAATCTACGCCGCTGAAGCAGGTGAAGTTCCATTCAAAATCAGAATATTTTTTTCCTCTTCCGGGAAAGGTGAATTTGGTATATGATTCTATTTCGATGACATCTGAAATAACTTTTTCTCTGTTCTCTTCATCTACTTTTACCACTTTAAATTTTTCCAGCTCATCACCACCGGCTTTATGCCCCAGGACAATATCTACAATTACCTGTATATTTTGTTTCTTTAAGGCTTTAATGGCTTTTATATAATCGGCTTTAGTGCCGTATTTTGTAGCAACGGTTCCCTTTTGGTCAAATTCTCCGAGGTCATAGAGATCATAAGCATCATATCCGGTAGAGTAACCTCCATTTGTCCCTTTGTAGGCAGGAGGAAACCACACAGAAGTAATCCCCAGTTTTGCTAAATATCTGGCCTGTTTTTCGGCTTCTTTCCACAACTTTCCGTCTCCTTCAGAATACCAGTGAAAAAACTGAATCATGGTTGGGTTCATAAATTTGCTGATTTGGTAGATACAAGTTAGCAAAAAAAAATGACCTATTCACTGTCAAATTCCTCAAACGGGATTTTTAGTTGAACGGAAACCTGTTTTTTTTCTTCCGTATTCAGGTGGGAGAGGGATAAGCCGAGAAGGCGTACTGCCTTATCAAAAGGGCGAAGTTCCCAGAGTTTTCTTCCTGTATTAAAGTACTGTTCCGGTGATGAGAAATAATCTTCTCTTGTGATGCTCCTTGTGAAAAGAGAGAAATCCTTATATTTTATTTTTAACGTTAAAGTTCTCCCGAGAATATTATTTTTCTGTAACCTTTGGTGAAGTTCCTGTCCGAGGCTTTCCAGTTTTTCATTGATCTGCTGATCATCCAGAAGGTCCTCAAAAAAAGTCCTTTCTACAGCCACACTTTTCTGGATCCGATGGGGTTTTACTTCGGAAGTATGAATTCCACGCACTACGTTGTAATAATGTTGTCCGGACTTCCCGAAAAGTCTTACCAGATCTTCGAGTGATCTTTTCTTTAAATCTTTTCCTTTATAAATTCCTAAACTAAACATTTTGTTAGCGGTAACTTTCCCAACGCCATAAAATTTTTCTACAGGCAGTTCCTCCAGGAAATGCTCCATTTTATCAGGATGAATGGTTTTTTGTCCATTCGGTTTATTGATGTCCGAAGCTACTTTAGCCAAAAACTTATTCACTGAAATTCCTGCAGATGCCGTCAATCCTGTCTGTTCAAAAATTTTCTGACGAATTTCCTTAGCGATCAGGTTGGCAGATTCCATTCCTTTTTTATTTTCGGTGACATCCAGATAGGCTTCATCCAGAGAAAGAGGTTCTACCAGATCAGTATATTCATAGAAAATTTCCCGGATTTTTTTCGAAATTTCTTTATATCTGGCAAATCGGGGAGGGACAAAAATAAGATGTGGACATTTTTCTTTTGCGGTCTTGCTGGGCATCGCAGAACGTACTCCATATTTTCTGGCTTCATAGCTTGCCGCAGCAACTACACCACGATGCTGTCCTCCAACTGCAATAGGCTTGCCTTTCAATGTAGGATTATCATGCTGCTCCACAGAAGCATAGAATGCGTCCATATCCACATGAATAATTTTACGAAGGGGCAAAGAAAAATCCATATACAAAGATATGGATTCCTTTATTGACGGTAAATTATTTTCAAGAAGGTAAGTCTGAAGCTGGGAGAAGAAAATTATGAAGATGATAGGGAAATTTATGTCTTAATTATTGAAAACTGATTAAAAAAGTCACAAATTATTCTTAGGACATAAACAACTTCCATCTCCCATCTTCCTGCCTTTTATGCCTTCAGTCTCATGGTGAGAAGATGAGGTTCAAAACCTGCTTTTTCATAAGCTTTTATGGCAGATTCATTCTGAGCATATACATCAAGTCTTACCTCACTGATTCCCCTTGATTTTGACCAGGAAACAAGCTCATCCGTAATCACTTTATTAATCCCTTTACCTCTGTGCTCGGGTTTTACATACATAAAACCGAGATAAGAATACTTCTCAAATTGATTGTAATATTTTTCTGACTTTTTGATAAGGGCATATCCTGATGCAACGATTTCATCATTCTCTTCGGTAACAATTACAGTCGCATCCGGAGACTGTATAAGATGTTTTAAATCATAATAATGAATTTCTCCTTCAATAAGTGTGCTGTTGAAAGGTCTTTCTGCAGCAACAATTCCTTGCTCAAATTGTAAAAGGATCTCTAAATCCTGTTCTGTGGCTTCTCTTGTGATCATGGTGTTATATATCTGAAATTTTAAAACTCATTGAAAGCGATGATTTTCAATGAGTTTTTATGTTTTTTGGATTAAAATAATGAAAGTTATTTTAAAAGTTGATCTATGGTTTGCTGAAGTTCAGGATCTTCAGGTGATATTGCGTAATATTTAGCGATAGAAGATTTCTGATCGATTACCATATATCTTGGAATCCAGTTAAGATCTACATAATTGTTGAAATCATTTTTCCATCCTGTGGAAAACCAATAATTTTCTTTGTCTTTCATCTCAAATCTTTCCAGACTTTTTTCAAACCCTTCTTTTGAACGGTCTAATGATAAAAATACAAAATCAATATTTTTGTTGTTATCTTCCAGTTCCTTGGCTTTTGGAAGTGCCTTTAAGCAATCTCTACACCATCCCGCCCAAAAATCAATGACTAAAACTTTTCCTTTATGCTGATCAAGAATCTGCTGGATGGTAACAGCTTTTCCTTCTTCATCTTCCAGTTTCTGTTGCAAAGCCTCTTTTGAAAATCCCGTTTTAAGAACGGCAGGAACTTTTTGTGAATAACTTATCCCAAAAATACCCATCATAAAAATTAGTATCAACTTTCTCATCTCGTACAATTTCATTTGTACAAATCTAAACAATGAATTGCAATCTGAGATTGATTTCTGCCGAATTAGGAAAAATTTATAATATTGATGGATTCTATGGGGTAAACCACCCCGTCAAAAATTATTTAAATTTTTGCCACCCCTCCACAGGAGGGGAATGTTACGTCTTCAGTTGTAATATTAGGATTATTTTTACTGGTAGTTTTTAATCAAGCCTTTCACAAGGGCAATTACATTGGGCATTGCTTTATTGGCTGCATTTAAAACTTCTTCGTGAGAAACGGCAAAAGCTACATCCGGTCCGCCAAGATCTGTGATTACGGAGACACAGAAAACATCCATTCCCATATGTTTGGCGACAATGACCTCAGGAACGGTACTCATTCCTACCATATCCCCGCCGATGGCTTTAATCATGCCGTATTCGGCCGGAGTTTCAAAAGTTGGTCCTTGTAGTGCTACATAGACTCCCTGATGGATTTTTATCTGGTGATCTGCAGCAGCCTTTTCCGCTGTGGCAATCATTTTTTTGTTGTAAGGCTCGCTCATATCCACAAATCGTGGTCCGAGCTCATCGATATTTTTTCCCCGAAGCGGATGCTCAGGCATCATATTGATGTGATCTTTCAGAATAACAATATCTGCAACACTGTAAGCAGGATTTACGCCGCCGCATGCATTGGAAAGAATCAGGTTTTGAATACCTAGTAAGTGAAAAACTCTCACAGGAAAAGTTACAGTTTCCATCGAATGCCCTTCGTAGTAATGGAAACGTCCGCTCATCATCAGGACTTTTTTTCCTTCCAGGAGTCCATAAATCAGTTTTCCGGTATGCCCTGCTACTGTAGTTTGTGGAAAATGAGGAATGTCTTTGTACTCTAAAATATGGATTGGTTCTATTTCATTTTGTAATTTTCCCAATCCGGATCCTAAAACAACCGCAAAATCAGGGGATTCCTGAATAATATTTTTAATAAAATCTGCGGTCTCTTTAATTTTTTCTAACATAATCTAAGATGATTTGATTGAATTCTTCTTTCTTATCAATCAGTACATTGATAGGCCAGTAGTAAACAATTTCTCTAAGATAGTCAAAAGTTTTCAGACGTACATAGTCTTTCTCTGTGGTTAATATCAGTTTATATTCCCCTAATTTTTTATACTCGGCAAGGATTTTTTTAATATCATCATCCGTGAAATTGTGATGATCCCTGAACTTTAAATGTTTTACCCTTTTTGAAAATTTTGCCAGATGCTCCAGAAGCGGTTTTGGATTTGCAATTCCGGTGATCAGTAAAATATCATAATAATTCAGGTTGTTATCCGGAAGCATTTTATCTTTTCCGTATACATTTTCGTCATAACCAATGGATGAAAAGAAAACTTTCTGTCCGTAAGAAGGTCTTATTCTTGAGATATAATACCTTTTTGTTTCCTCAGTCAGTTCATCAGGACATTTACTGACCATAATGATGTTGGCTCTTTTGTATCCTGTTCTGGATTCTCTCAGATCTCCTGCCGGAAGAAGATAATCCTTAAAAAATGGATCATTAAAATCGGTCATCAGAATATTGAATCCTGCCTTGATGGCTCTGTGCTGCATGGCATCATCCAATACCAGAACCTCAAGGTCCATATCTTCAATTACTTTTTTGGCTCCGGGAACACGTTCTTCAGAAACAGCAATAACAAAACGATTTTTAAAACGTTCAAAAAGCTGCATCGCCTCATCACCCACCATTTTGTAATTACTTTCATAATTGGTTACTTCATAGCCTTTTGTCAGCCTTCCATAGCCTCGTGAAAGTACTCCGGTTCTGTAATGTTTGGATAGATATTGGGCAAGATACATCACCATGGGTGACTTTCCGCTTCCGCCCACAGAAAGGTTCCCGACATTGATTATCGGTGTTTTGAATTTTGTCGATTTTAAAATTCCCAGATCATACATTGTGTTCCGGATACCCGTTACCAAATGATAACCAAGGGAAAAAGGATAAAGGTACCATCTTTTCATACGATTGCAAAAATAGGAATTTTCGTAAGCATTTGGTATATTATTCTCAAAGACTTTTCAACAAATATTTCGTTAAATTAAAGTATTTTTGTGGAGTTATTACAATACATTGAGATACTTTATAGAATTTTCTTACAACGGAAAGAATTATTTCGGCTACCAGATACAGCCGGATGCCATTTCTGTACAGGAAGAACTGGAAAAAGCACTTTCCACAATTTTAAGGGAAGAGATTAAAACTACAGGTGCAGGAAGAACCGATACAGGGGTTCATGCCAAAAAAATATTTGCTCATTTTGATACGGAAAAGGAAGTAAACGATCAGCTTCCACGCAGACTGAACAGTTTTCTCCCGCCTGATATTTCCATTAAAAGGATTTTTCCGGTAAAAGATGATTTCCACGCTCGTTTTGATGCTACATACAGAACCTATGAGTATTATATCTCACTGGAAAAAAATCCGTTCACTCAGGAATCGGCCTGGCAACACTGGAAAAGAACTCTGGATATTGATGCTATGAATGAAGCCTGCAAAATTCTTTTTGAATACGAGGATTTTACCAGTTTTGCCAAATTAAAGACAGACAACAAAACCAATATCTGCAAAATTTACAAAGCAGAGTGGGAGCAGAATGGCTCAGAACTGAAATTTACTGTTTCAGCTAACCGGTTTTTGAGAAATATGGTTCGTGCTATCGTTGGAACAATGGTAGAAATAGGAACCGGAAAACTGAAACCGGAAGATCTTCGTACAGTAATTGAAGATAAAAACCGCAACGCTGCCGGAACTTCAGCCCCAGGACATGGGTTGTATCTGGTAGATGTGGGATACGAATTTTAAAATTATCATCAATTCATCATAGAAATAGTTTAATTTCAAGAAGATTTCAGATTGTCTGAAGAGTTTTATTGTTGATGGTGTTTTTGGCTCTTATGTTATTAATGGAGAAACAGGCGAAGAAAAGAATGCTTAATATATTCATTCTGTAAATGGTAGGTATCTGAAATTTTCTATGACGATTTGCAAAAGTTGTAAAGGCAGTCCGGTTATAAAGTCTTATTTTTGCATAGAATTTTTATTTTAATTCTTTCTTTCGATTCGTACAATGAAAAAACAAGATACCTGGGGGATTATAAAAAGGCTGTTCTTTATCGGAATGAAGTTCCGTTCATGGTTCATCCTTACGCTTATAATTTCTATATTCCTTTCCATTGTTTCTACTTACAGGCCATATCTTACTATGCAGGTGGTGGATAATGATATTACAAAGCTTCATGATAAGGCTTTGATGATGAAACATATCTATATCCTTGTAGGATTGGTGTTTGCTGAAACGATTTTAAACTTTTTCCTGGTTTATTTTTCAAATTTTATCTCACAGAATGTGATCAGGGATATCAGAGAGCGTTTATATGCTAAACTGATTTATTTCAAGACTTCATTTTTTGATAAAACACCTATAGGACAGCTGGTAACACGTGCGGTAGGAGATGTGGAAACAATTGCCACTGTATATACGGATGGTTTCCTGATGGTTTTCGGGGATATTCTGAGAATCCTGTTTGTATTGGTTATGATGTTCAGTACCAATGTTCACCTGAGTTACATTACGCTGGCTATTTTGCCTTTAATGGTAGTCATTACGCGATTTTTCCAGAAAAGACTGAAGAAAGCTTTTGGGGACGAGAGAAACTGGACTGCCAATCAGAACTCTTTTGTTCAGGAAAGACTGGCAGGAATGTCTATCATTCAGGTATTCAACAGACAGGAAGCTGAATTCAAAAAATTTGATGACATCAATATTACCCTGAAAAGTGCATTGCTGAGAACGGTATTCATTTTCTCATTGTTCTTTCCTGTGGTAGAACTTATTTCTTCGTTATTCATAGGATTTATCCTTTTCTATGGAGGATATATTACCATCAGTGCCGGAGTCGTGATTGCATTTATTCAGTATATTTCAATGCTGATCCGTCCTTTAAGACAGATTGCAGATCGTTTCAACAATATTCAGCGAGGGATTGTGGGAGCAGAAAGAGTATTGGGATTAATGGATGAAGAAAATTCAATGCCGAATAACGGTACGGTGAAGAAAGACCATTTTGCCGGAAAAATTGAATTCCAGAAAGTACATTTTGCCTATGATGAAAAGCAGGAAGTTCTGAAAGGAATTGATTTTAAAGTAAATCCGGGAGAAACAGTCGCTATTGTAGGGGCAACAGGTGCCGGAAAATCTACCATTATCAGTCTGATCACAAGATTATATGATATCAACTCCGGAAATATTCTGATTGATGATGTGAATTTAAAAGATTATGAGCTTTATAATCTGAGAAGCCACATCGGAGTTGTTTTGCAGGATGTTTTCCTTTTCCATGGAAGTATTTTTGAAAATCTTTCTTTTGGAGATGACGGTATAACTTTAGATAAAATAAAAGCAGGTGCCAGAGAAATTGAGGTAGACCAGTTTATCCAGCAGCTTCCTGGCGGATATGATTATGTAGTGAGCGAAAGAGGTTCGTCAATCTCTTTAGGCCAGAGACAATTGCTGTCTTTCCTGAGAGCCTATTTATCAGATCCGAAAATTTTAATTCTGGATGAAGCAACGTCCTCCATTGACCATGAAAGTGAAAAGCTGATTCAGAGAGCCACCGAAAAAATTACCAAAAACAGAACCTCCATTATTATTGCCCACAGGCTTTCCACGATTGAGAAAGCAGATAAGATTATTGTGATGGAGCATGGTAAAATTGTAGAAGAAGGGAAGCACCTTGAGCTTCTGGATAAGAACGGATATTATTCTACTCTTTACAAAGCCCAGCTGCGCCATGAAGTGGAAATGGAAGAAGGAAAAGAATCATAATCCATAAGGAAATATAATAAGCAAAAGAGAGTCAGTGACTCTCTTTTTTATTTAAATATGTAGAATTCATTAATGCTTTTTAAAACTACAGAAAACAAAATTCTGAACAGTTTCAAAAGGGGTGATATGATCTTCAGTAATACACTTTATTTTTGTAAAACTTTTTTCAAATTTTTCATACAATGATTCCTCATCATACTGTTGAATATCCAATCCACTGCATTTCGTAGGTCCGTTTTTGGAAAAAGTTCCAAGGATCATAAAGTTATTTACATTCCTTTCTGCAATATCAATATATTTTGAAATCTGTTCCGGAGTTGTCAGGAAGTGAAAAGCAGCTCTGTCATGCCAGATGTCGTAAGTTTCCGTTGGTTGGAAAGCAGTAATATCGGTTGCGATCCATTTTACTTTATCAGCTAAATTTCCGAGTCTTTTCTGTGCTTTTTCCAAAGCGTTGGCAGAAATATCAAGGACGGTAATATTCTCATAACCTTCTTCAAGAAGAAAATCAACAAGGTTACTGTCGCCGCCACCAATATCAATAATCTTGGCCTCTTTTCCCAATCCGGAAGATTTGATAAAGTCAAGGGAAGTCTGTGGCTTTTTCTGGGTCCAGCTTACCTGATCAGGATTTTTGGTTTCGTATACGTTTTCCCAATGGTTTTTGTTGTCGGAAGAACTCATGATTCTTTTAATTGATTGTTTATTTCTTCAAATTTATTAATTAATTCATCAAGTTTCCCCTGTTGTTTCTTTATTGTTTTAGGTCTTAAATAAAACCAATTGAAAGCAATCCATGCTAATGTTACTGTATAGGTCAGAATCGCTGCGCCTATTGTCATTCTTGAAGTGTATTCATACATATAAAAGCATATTCCCAGAAAAAGCATAATAAAATATAAGTTGAGAATAGTGGTCTGCATAAATTTCTGCTTACTTTTTACCACATATAAACTCTGGAGATATTCATTGTTCGATTGGGTCTGGTCAATTTTGTAAAAAACCATAAACATTTTATTATAAGCAAAAAGGAACATCACCATGGCCAGAATGACAAGCACAATCCCGATTTTTGTAGTCATCATCTGAGGCTGGAAACGATACCAGATATAAATGATAAATAATGAGGTGGTGATTAATCCAATATTGGCCAGAATCAGCTTACGCAGATTTTGATTTCGGAATTTTTTCAACTTACCAATAAGCTCTTCCAGATTGGGTTTGCTGGAAGTTTGCTGCTTCCATATATTTTTGAAATCGATATTAGAATCCATTTTCTCTAAACTTTTGTGTTAATTTTTCTTTTATCCTGTGAATCTTTACCCGTATGTTGGATTCTGAAAGTCCTACGATATGTGCTATCTCAGCCTGTTTTACCTCTTCCAGCTCCAATGAAATAATAATTCTGTCTGTTTCCGGCAGCTCCGAAATAAACTGATACAACATTTGTATCTGAGGCTCCATAGATTCCTGCTTTTTTTCTTCCAGATTAACAGGCAGATCTGTTTTTGTAAACTTCTTTTCCTTTTCAATCTGCCGCAGACAGTTATTAGAAGCTATTCTGAAGATCCATGTTCCTACGCTGGATTCATTTCTGAATTTCGGAAGATGCTGCCATACAATGATAAATGTTTCCTGGGCAAGATCCTGGGCGAGGTCAGTATCATTCACATATCCCATACACAGACGGAATATCCTTTGCCAGTAGAGTTCGTATATCTCTTCAAAAGCCATTATTTCGAAGATAAAAAGTGAGTAAGCTGATTAAAGTACCAATCTTTATCATCGTACATAATGAAATGCAATCCTTTTGAAGCATACTGCATATTGGCATTTTTTAAATTTTTGTACTGACCATCGATGGTTGGTTTCAGGTTGGTAAAAAACGATTCCAAAAGGATAAGAGATGGGCACTGTATATTTTTTATTGTATCTCTCAGATCGGTATTGGAAAAATCACAGTACATTTTACCGAATGTTTTTCGGTCAGATTTCATGCTCCAGCCGATGACAGTTTCCTGCATAGAGGCATCTGCCAGAAGACGCGGCATCATCTGTGTCTGCATTTTGCGGAACTGATCATCACTCATCGCTGTTAATTGAGTAATGGTAGAGGAGCAGTCATTATTTTCTTTAGAGGTAAAATTAGGATCAGATATGGCAGCCAGGCAAGGAAGTGTGTCTACAATAACGATTTTCCCTACCAGCTCAGGATAGTCTGCGGCAATGGCGAGGGCAAGACCACCTCCCATGCTGTGTCCGATGATAACAGGTTTGTCAATTTTATTATTCTTTATATAAGCTGCAATTCCTTTTTCCCAGTCTTTAAAGCTGGCGTCCGCCTGTGGTTTTGTTCCGGCAAATCCTGCCATCGTTAAAGTATAACAGGTGAAGTTTTTTTCAAATTTTGCAGTCGTTTCGTTCCATACGTCTCCGGAAGAAGCAAACCCCGGAATGAATAATAAAGACTGATTTCCTTTTCCGGTTTTCTTTACTTCAAACGGATATGCTGTTTCCTGACCGAAGATATTGCATACCGCTAAGAAAAATAACATGATGATAAGAAGGAATGTAAATTTTTTCATGATTTCTAAAGTTTTAAGGTTTATTTGCCTTTTAGAGACGAACTGCAAAAAAATGTTACACTAGATTTTAAATTTTTTTGAAAAAAATATTCCTCCTTACTCCAAAACCCCTTCCATTAGGGGGAAATTATATGAAAATATTTTAGTAATTTATTCTTAAATGATAAACTTTAGTGAATTTTTGAATATAATATTGAAAAAATTAATCTAATATTTTCCCATAAAACCTGCTGATATTAAAATAAAACCCCGGAATTTTATATTTACCTTTTTCAAATTCCTGATAATCGCATTTTCCATTGTGGCTTTGTGCCTTGGTTTCCATTTGAAACCTGTTTAAGAGTACATATTCATCTGTGACAGAAATAACATGAAATCCTGTCTCACATTTCAATCCGTCACCAGAAGTAAGAATAGCATTTAATAACCCATGAAAATTTCCTGCAATTTTTTCAGCAGTAGCATCATCATTATTTAAATGATATAAATAAGCAAGATAGTTCATGGCACGCAGATCCAGCGGGTTTTCATCCAGTGCATCCAGAAACAGCTGGATCCCCTTGGAAAGATCTTTTTGTGAAATACCTTCCCCACGATAATATTTGGCCACTTCTTCAGCCTTTTTGCCTGTTTTATAGGGTTGATAGTCTTTTTGAAAGGTGTAGCCGAAGTAAAGATGGCGGTATTGACTGCTTGTAAGAAGCGTATCATTCTGTTTTAATCTTTTTAAAAGCTTCGGATAATACAATTCCGAGTTTTTATCTTCAATATTTTTTTGAATTAAAGAATAATCAGGTGCCTTAAATTCCATTTTTTGTGCATGCAGGAAAGTAAGCAGTGTTAAAAAGAATAAAGATAAAAATGCTTTAATATTCATAGTTTATATAACGTTGTTGTGATTTTTTGATGACTTAAAAATACGGAATATGTATCAATAAGATAAAAATTTACACACTGTTTGCAAAAAAATCAATAAAATGTTGTCAAAGTGTTACTTTGTGTTGATAAATTTACTAACTTTATTCGGAATTTAAGAGGTTACCCCTGACATTGAAAGGGGTCAATGGAATTTTTAACTAAAAAACTAAAAATATTAATGAGCAGTAGTATCCAAGATGAGTTTAAAGTCTTCAAAGACGAATTGAGAAAGTTGAATATCGAAGTACAAAAAGTTGTAAAAGTAGGAAACGGTAGTATGGATTTCCATGAGGTTTTCTATAAATCGCCCAGGTATGAAGAGGTAAAAAGTATCTATGTTCAGCGTCATAATCTGGACAGTATGATTGAAAAATTTAAGCAAGCCTATCATTAAGAAATAAACCGTGCGCCGCAGAGAATCTGCGGCGCACGGTTTTTATAAAGCGGTATACTATTAATCTTTATCAAGTGTGGAGGTTTCTTTCGTATCCTTCATTCCGGCATAAACGATCAGGGAAAATAAAATACATCCTGTAATATACCAGTAGAAATAACTTTCTGTTCCTATCTGTTTAAACCATAAGGCAATATATTCCGCCGTTCCGCCGAAAATAGCTACTGTAAGTGCATAAGGTAGTCCTACACCCAGCGCCCTGATCTCAGAAGGGAAAAGTTCTGCTTTTACAACAGCATTGATAGAGGTGTATCCACTGACAATGATCAGAGATGCCATAATCAGGAAAAAAGCAGTCCACATTGAAGTGGTTGTACTTAAAGCGGTAAGAAGCGGTACAGTGAATAACGTTCCCAAAATTCCAAAGCCCAAAAGAAGCGGTCTTCGTCCGATTTTGTCTGATAATGCTCCGAAAACAGGCTGCAGGCATGCGAATATAAATAATGAAATAAATGAGATAAGGGTAGATTGCTCTTTAGTCAGGTGAACCGTGTTTACCAGAAACTTTTGCATATAAGTAGTATAAGTGTAAAATGCAAGAGTTCCTCCTAGTGTCAGCCCGATTACCGTAAGCAAAGCTTTTGGATGCTTGAGGAGTTCTGTTACCGTTCCTTTTTTCTTTTCACTGATTTCTTTTTTATTCTCAAAAGCTTCGGTTTCATGAAGATTGGCTCTTAAATATAAAGCGATAACAGAAAGCAATGCTCCAATAACAAAAGGAATTCTCCAGCCCCATTCTTCAAGTTGAGCCTCTGTTAAAAGCAATTTCTGTAAAATCAGTTGTATTCCCAATGCAATCAGCTGCCCTCCGATCAGAGTAACATACTGAAAGCTTGAATAAAATCCTCTTTTGTCTTCTGATGCCATTTCGCTGAGGTAAGTGGCAGAAACACCGTATTCACCTCCTACACTCAATCCCTGTAACAATCTGGCGAGCAGTAATAACGCAGGAGCCAGGATTCCGATGGTTTTATAGGTAGGAGTAAGGGCAATCAGCAGAGATCCGAATGACATCAGTAATACAGAAAGTGTCATCGCTTTTTTTCTCCCGATCTTGTCAGCAATACTTCCGAATACCCAGCCTCCAATGGGGCGCATCAGAAAGCCTACCGCAAATATTCCTGCTGTATTCATCAGCTGTGCATTCAGGTCAGAATCCGGGAAAAATGAATGTGAAAAATAAATAGCAAAGGCTGCATAAGCATACCAATCATACCATTCAACAAGATTTCCTATAGATCCGCCTATGATGGCTTTGATTCTTTGACCAGTAGTGATAGTGGATGAATTCATAAAGTATTATTTCAGACAAGTTTTTGACACCCAAGATACAAATTTCAGAAAAAAATAAATCGCTCTGAAAAAGAACGATTTACAGGTATAGGCTGTGTATTTTTTAAAATCTGTATCCAATAGAAAGCCCGCTTCTGAATCCCGCCCATGGACCGTCCACTTTTATTTTGGCTCCATTGGCATTGGTTTCTACAGTATATTTTACAAATGGAATGTCAAGGTTTTCAATTTCTTTTTTAAGCTGAGCCTGCATGTCAGGAGTCAGTACATAATCTGAGGTCATCATAAAATCACCTTTTCCGCTTCCGTAGTGAGCGCCCGCAATCCAGAAATCGAGGACAAGATTTTGACTTCGGGTAAGAAAAAATTGTACGCCGACCATCAGACCTCCGCTGTTTCCATTGGTGTCTCCCTGTCCTTTAAGGGGAATTTGATAGGTAACTCCATTAGGGCCATTATAATCATAATAAAAATCAAAAGTGTTGGAAGTCACACTTGAATATCGATAGTAAGGTGCAAAATAAAATCCTTTTCCATAACCTTTTCCAATATAAAACCTTGGTTCTATGGTGAAATTGGTGGCTTTTACCCTAAGATTCTGGAATCTTTTCTCGTCTTCATCTTTCAGAAAGGAATTAATGAATGGCACTTTTCCTTCTGGCATTGTTCCGAACCCGATATTTACTGAAAACCATTGGTTAATGGCCCGCTCATAAGAAAGATTAATATTTCTGAAAGCATAAGCTGTGACATTTGTCTTGATGATATTCATCTTTTCTGCCGAATTGGTTTGAATTTCCTGAGCTCCCGATACTGAAAAAAGAAAGCACGGAAGTAATATGAATACTTTTTTCATGACTTTATATTTTGTGATGTTAAATAATAGCAGCAAAAAACGGGCTGTATTTAACATAATAATTAGATTTAAAGCAAATTTATTGATAAATCTTTAATATTAACGATCATCAATGTAATATACATCGGAGATTGATTGTCCTAATAGTATAATTCGTCTTTTGACATGAAAAAAACTATTTATACCATATTCTTTCTTTGCGGAGCATTTGCTTTTGCCCAGGAGAAGAAAAACGATACAGCCGATGTTGCTGCAACAAAAGAGATTCAGGAAGTTATTTTAAAATCACAACGTAAAAAACAGTTCGCAGATAAAGCCGTTTATACTTTTGATAAAGAGGCGCTGGAAAGAGCACGTTATGCAAAAGATCTGCTTCGTACCCTTCCTGAATTGCAGCTGGATCCGATATCCAATACAATTACCAGTACTAAGGGAGGAACTACGCTTTTTTTAATCAATGGGATTGAAGCTACAGATATGCAGATCCGGAGTGTTGCCCCAAGTGAGGTTGTGAAAGTTGAGTATTATGATATTCCGCCGGCAAGATGGGCTACAAGAGCTGATACCGTAGTTAATATTCTGACAAGATCCACAGAAACAGGATATGTTTTCGGGGCTGATGTATCTACGGCTTTGAATACCGGATTTGTGAACGGTTCTGCTTATGGTAATTATACTAAGGGAAAAAATAATTTCGGACTTGAATATTCCCTGAATGTAAGGGATTATGATGACCGAAGAGTAAACAGTATCTATGATTACCAGCTGAGCGGAAAGCATTATCGTTCTGATGAAAACAGGAAAGATCACTTCGGGTATACTTTCCAGAATGTTGCTTTGCGTTATACCAGGCTTGTTCCTGACGATTATGCTTTTCAGGTCAAACTGAATATGGATATTTTCAGCAGGTTTTCAAAAGGAGTAGGGCAGAGTGTCTTTATTGAAGATCAACTGAAGGAAGAACATGCAATGTTTAAAAATAACGGTTCGGATTATGTGATTCCTAAGCTGGATCTTTATTATTCCAAAAAGATAGGCGAAAAAGATGAGTTGAGTATTAATCTAGTAGGATCTCATTACACCACCAATACTTCAGAAACTGCCAGTGAATGGATTGTAGGCTCAGGACTTTCAGTATATGATAATGATATGGTTCTGAAGGCAAAGCAAACGAGTCTGGTAGGAGAGCTTGCCCATACTCATGATTTTAAAGCAGGGAAACTTTCATCCGGATATCGTATTTCCAGGTCTTCCATTTCCAATGATCTGAATAACCTTGCCGGATATTCTCAATACAGTGTCAATTATCTGGAACAGTATTTTTATACCGAATTTGCCGGGAAAGTTGATAAATTCAGCTACCGCATCGGAGCTGGTCTTACGAATATCCACAACAAAAGCGCAGAGAATACTTTTGATGAATGGACTTTTACTCCGAAGGTTATTTTAGCTTATCAGATCAAAAATAATCAGAATCTTCGATTTACAGCAAGCTATAATCCGGTAAGCCCATGGAGTAATGCTTTGAGTAGTAACGTGGTGCAGCTGGCGCCCAATATTGTTCAAAGAGGAAATCCTTTTTTAGAATCCCAGCAGGTCTTTTCTAATAACCTGACGTATTCTTTTAATAACAAATATTTTGATTTCAATGCAGGTTTATTTTACCGGTATACCAATAGGGCGATCAATCAGTATTACGTTCAGGATGACGTATTGGGAGGCTATGCGCTGACTTATGAAAACGGAAAAAGCGGACAGCGTTACGGAGTACAGCTTACAGGATCTTATAAACCGTTCGGAAATAGCCTGCTTGTGATAAAAGCTGTGATAACGCCTACCTCTGAAACGGTAAGAACCAGTACGGGGGCTTTGATTAAGAATGATTATCTGGGAAATTACTTTTCGCTTTCTTCAGAATATAAATCTTTCTCACTTCAGTATCAGTTCAATGTTCCTGTGTATAGTCTTAGTGGTGCTTTCCTGAATACGAACGAAAATCAGAACAATATTTTTGTAAGCTATAAACACAAGAACTGGACCTTTTCTACAGGAATGTACTGGATAGGAATGCCTTCAGAATATAAAACGAAAAGTTTACCGGAAAGCTTAGTGGACTATAAAGTTCATACCCAAATTATGAATAATAAATCAATGTTTGTATTAGGGCTGAGCTATGATTTCTCTAAAGGGAAAAAGACAGAAATTCAACGAAAGCTTAACAACGAAACAGCTCCTGCAGCTACTTTTTAAATGCAATTTTGAATGTTAATAAGAAATCCCCGCTCATTTGTAGGAGCGGGGATTTTGTTTTTATTATTTCTTGATGAATTTTGTATTTTTTGTATCTGCAGCATTTTTTCCGCTGATCTGAATGAAATAAGATGCAGGAGGAAGATCTGAAATCTGTATATTTCCTGATTTTACATCTGAAGTTTTAACCAGTTTACCATCCAGACTATAGATATTGGCTTTGGAATAATTATCTGTATTTCCCTTGAAGCCAATAAAATCCTGAGCAGGGTTAGGGTAAACAATCAGGTTTTCTTTTTTTACAGCGTTGCTGGTAGCCAGAAATGTTTCGTTTAAAGCCAATGCAGTAGCTACTGTTTGGTTGATACTTAACAATGGAACACTAATGTTTCCGCTTGTAGAATTTAGCAAAGCATATCTGTGAGAAGCATCGTAATAAGCATAGGCTGTATTGGTAATTGTTCCGATAGGGTTGGCATAAGTAACATCAAAAGATGCATAAAGATTAAAGTTCTGTGTATATTTTACTCTAAGAACATTGCTGTATGTTTGATTACCTATAATCAGAGTTCCATATGCATCAGCAATGGCAGCCATTGTACCGCTGAACAATCCGTTGGCAGAAGATGAAGAGAAAGTTCCTTTGGCAGTATCATTTTGGGCAGGTCCGTAGGTCAATGGATAACTATTATAAGTGCCATTATCCACGTTAAAATTTAAAGTTGCTTGTGGATTTACAATTCCCGTGATTTCCAGTTTAGTGGAAGAAGCTTTGTAATAAACAGTTGTTGCCCCATCTGCCATTTTAATAGTTGAACCTGGAAAAGTGCTTATTTCGGTAGAAGTAGGAGTAGAATAAGTAGTTACTGACGAAACTCCCATGGTAAGACCTCCGTTTGAAAATGTAACGTTAGCTCCTGTTGCGGAGTTGTTTACCACTCCGGTTACATGATTGTAATTGACAACGTTTCCGGAAATGGGGTCATTGGCTGCTTTTGTAAGCGTGATCTGCGCAGAAAACATTGCAGAAGCTCCTAGTAAAAGGAGTAAAGATTTTTTCATAGTCAAGATTTTTTTTGTTAAAAATAATTAAAAAATAGTATTCAAATGTTAATTTTATTTGATTTTCATTAAATTTTTAACAAAAACGCCTGCTGATCATATCAACAGGCGGCTCTGTGCGTTAAAAATTTTTAAGTTTAATTGCTCATCACCATTTTACGGTATGCATAAATATCCTCAATGGTTACGACGCTCATCCCTTTTTTGATGGCAAAGTCTACGATTTCAGGAAGTCTTGCCATAGAACCGTCTTCATTTGTCAGTTCACAAAGTACGGCATCATCACCCAGATTGGCCATTTTTACAAGGTCTACACTGCCTTCGGTATGACCGCGTCTTTCAAAGACACCATCTTTTCTGGCAATCAAGGGGAAGACATGGCCAGGACTTGCAATATGCTCTGCCTGGGCGTTGGATGCCACAGCGGTTCTGATCGTTGTTACACGGTCTTTTGCTGAAACACCTGATTCCACGCCTTCTCTGGCCTCAATGGAAATGGTAAATGCGGTTTGATTTTTTGAATTGTTGTTTTCCACCATCGGACGAAGGTTGAGGTGGCGGCTTTTTTCCTCAGAAATGCATAAGCAGACGATACCGCTGCATTCGCGGATCAGAAGTGCCATGTCCTGTTCTGTAATAGTGGAAGCAGGAAAGATGATATCACCTTCGTTTTCGCGGTTTTCATCATCTACCAGTAGAATACCTTTTCCCTGTTGTAAAGTTGAAAGTGCTTTTTCTACACGTTCTTTGGAGGTTGCTCCGAATTGTTCTAATAATTTTTCCATGTTATTTTACTTTTAAAAGTTAAAATAGTCTTCGGTACATGGAAATGAAATACAACGCAACAAGAGTCCATAAGGAATCTTATTGGTCATCTCATTTTCTTCTCCCATCCAGACTTTAACTGTCGGTTCCGGAATTTCACCAGATCAGTCCCTTCAAAAGAAAGGAGTCGCGGACTGTAACCGCCGGTAGGGAATTTCACCCTGCCCCGAAGAAAACTTATACTAAGTTTTGCTGTATGTTGTAATTTAAATTTTTATTTCATTGAATAGTATTTAACGCACAGACTGCTAATTTCGGGAAGTTTTTTGAAATGGGGAAGAGGTATTTCAGATTTATAAGATGATAAAGGGATATTTATTTTTTTTAACTGTTCTTAATATTTTTTCCATTTTCTTTCCTTTTGCCAGCTCATCAATCAGTTTGTCCAGATACCGGATATTTCTCATAAGTTCATCTTCAATTTCTTCTACACGATATCCACAAATAACTCCTTTAATCAATGGAACATTTGGATTTATCTGAGGAGCCTGATCAAAAAAAGTAATAAAATCATTTCTTTTATCAATCTGTTCCTGCAGGCCTTTTTCGTCATAACCTGTCAGCCAGCAGATGATCTCGTGAACTTCTGATTTTGTACGTCCCTTTTTTTCTGCTTTTTGAATATAATGGGGGTAGATACTGGCAAAAGCCGTGGTGAAAATCTTGGTATTCTGCATGACTTTATTGTTATTAATTAATATTGGGATTAAGGTTTTAATTACCACTTCCAGATCTGGGGCTCATCTTTCCAGATCAGCAGTCTGAACTCTTCATAATGTTTCCCATTGCCGATGGTGTGGGTATCTCTGTGTCCTTTCTCTAGTTTTAATTTGTGTAAAATACCTGAGTGTGCCGCTACCCACAAGGTTTCTTCATCATCAGAAAGTGCTATTCCTGTAATGGTAGACCCAAAGAAGTATCTCCAAAGTTGATTTCCATTCTTATCAAAAGCTTTGATATAGCCGTAAGCGTCTCCCAGAATATAATAATCTTTTATAGCAACCCCTTCATAAACTCTCATTTCTTCATCAATGAAAGTAAAATCTTCACTTTCTGTATACGCTTCAATATCAGCTCCTAGATATTGATCGGCATTGATTCCGATGGTAATTCCGTTGTAAAAATGGCAGGAATTTGTAATCAGCTGGCTGTCATCTTTTGCAAAAAGACAAAAATGTGGATAAGATGATTGTGGCCCTATGGATCCTACGGTATTACCTTCGTGATCCAGTATTCTGTGATCATAGCACTGATCTCCTACTACGATATAAGAATTGTCGTTGGATAATGCTGCATTTTCCATGTCAATCTGAGAGCTCCAGTCTTCTTCATTATCTTCATTGATGGGATGGATGAGTTTTTTTTCAGTATTTGAAACCAGAAAAATTCCGTCTGAGGAAACAATTACAACTTTGCTTCCATCATTGAAAGGGTATAAATCTGTAATCCCGAAATCTGGGTTTTTATCCAGTTCAAATTCATTGATGAGGTCTCCATTCCAACCTTTGTATAAATATATTTTGTGAGCATCTGCAATGGCGAAAATGTTTTCACGTTTGGATTTCCCGATTGCATGGATATTTTCATCAAGTTTTGTGACAATATCTTTATCAAGAAGATAAGCCTGTCTTTTTTCATATGAAGTGCCTGTCAGGAAAACAATTTTTTCATCACTGATAAAGTGCATATGCTCAATATTCTGAGCTTTATTTTCCATTAAAGGAATGATAGGAGCATGAGCGGGTGGAAAATGCTCTCTGAAGTTTTCTGTGTCTCTGTTTTTGTTAGCGGCTTTAAGCAGTTCAAAAACTTCGCGGGCAATATTGGCTCTTTTATCTTCAGGTTCTTCACCCTTCCAGTTTTCCCAGCCGTTTTTTTCACCAAACTCAACCATTTCATTGATATCTTTCGCATAACGTTCCCCTTCTGAAAACCATTCTTTTTGGATTGTAGTGTTGTACATTAAACTTTTTTATATTAAACTTTTATTGAAAAATGAGGTTGTATTCCCTATCAACTAACTTACAAAAAATCTAATAATCCGGTATGAAAGCAATTCTGGTAATTGGAGTAATTTATTTTGTCGATAACCTCTGGTATTCGCTTTAAAAATAATAACTGCGAATAATAAGGTCAAAAAAAAATGTGGATAAGTTATCCACGGAACTTATCCACATGATTTTTTATTTCAGAAATTCTCAAAAAAAATAATATTGATTTAAATTGTTTACTTTCAATATATTATGTTGTCTGTTTTTATGAGTGAAAAACTTATCCATACTTTATCCACAGCTATTAATGGGATGTTGAAAAGTTATCCACAAATATTGAAAAGTGTGGATAACCTGGTTTTATGCAGGTAACTATTTTAAAATCAAGTAATTTTAAAAAGTTCTTTAATGTTTTTAAATTTAATGTCAGACTTATCCACAAAAAGGCTGATATTATTGCTTATCCTTATAAATATTCCAGAAGTTAAAATCCGTCATCGGAGCATCTGTTATTCCGATATTTCTTCCCATCGTTACGATTTGTCCTCTGTGATAAGTCCCGTGAAGAATAGCGTGCTGAATATATTCATACTTTGAAAAATCACACTGAAACCATTGAGATTCTATCTTTACATTCTTTGAAAGATCATCTTCAGAGAGACTTTCCACATACTCTACCAGCTTTTGTGAATTGTTTTTAATAGCATTGAAAACATCTTCTTTGTCTGTGGTTTCTGTAGTTTTAGCAAAATCAAAATCATTTTTTTCAGAAATGTGACTCCACCAGTATTCCTGGGTCTGCCAGATATGGTGTAAGGTTTTTAGGATAGTAGGAAAACTTGAAATTGTTTCCTGATTCAATTGTTCGTCAGACTTTGTGGATAACCAGTCAATATATTTATTGACTACCCAATTGTTGTACTGTACGCTTTTGTTGACTAATGCTTTTAAGCTCATAATATTAGTATTTAGTGGTGTTGAAAGAGAATTATAATCCGAAATATCTGTCTTTATCTATATTTTCAGGATTAATGAGTGCTTTATTGCTGTAAGTTGAGGCTTCAAAATCATTGATATTCACAGAAAGAAAGGAAATATCAGTCAGTAATTCAGAAAGTCTGGTACTGATCTGTCTGGAAAGATGTGCTTTTTGTTCCGTAGTACGACCTTCCATAATGTATCCGAAGACATGCAGGAAATTTTTCTTGCCTGTTCCTAATCTGTAATACTGATAAGGCTGAAGCCTCACTTTGATATCATTGGGAGCAAAAAGACCAGTTGCATCAGCCACTTCATATAGTGCATCCATTAATTCTTCGGGCGTTCTCAGCTGAAGAATATCCTGTGAACAATCTATAATAAAATGAGGCATAGATTATATTTTGTGGTTTGATTTTGAGTGAGATAAAAATAATAAAAAATATCAATGGATGTTTAAAATAAAAACCACCCTATTTTTAGAGCGGTTGAAAAATATGTATTTTTACTGTGTAATTGTTGGTTTTATTGAACTGATTTTTTGATGCTGAATTGTGGTTTTACAGTATTGGTCATATCGAGAACAATGTCATAATCACCTTCTTCATTGATGGGAAAATCATAGGCATCAAAGGCAATGCTTTTATTATCATTATTCAATCCGAGGCTGTATCCCCAGTCGCTATTAAATCTGAATTTTAAATTGCCTTTATTCAGTTTATAATTTTTAAGAAAATAAATATTAGGGGTTTCTGGATTTGTCTGCAGTGGGATATCTTTTCCATCCCAGCCGTTAGGAGTAGCATTTCCTATGATCCCCCAGGTAAGATTTTGTGTATTTTTTTTAGCTGTTTTCACCGTTCCATCCCAAAAATGAATGACAACAGTATCTATTTTTCCGTTTTGACCGGGTTTAAATGTACAGGTAAATTTTTCATCCAGTTGAAATGATGTTTTGCTTAATGGCAGCAAGGCATTTCTAGGATAACTACCTTCTTTAAAAATCAGTTTCCCATCAGCACTGTTTATATAGAAGTTTGAATTTTCAGTGGAATAAACCCCATCCAGTTTTTTTAAATCCTCTTTACTCACTTTTGCAATAGCTGGAATAGTATAAGGTTTATTGTACAGTATTTTTTCTACCAGAGGAAAAATAAAATCTGTGTGTGAAAGCTCTGAATTTGAAATGACAATCACACAAATATCGTCCTCCAGAATTCTGTAATACCTGCTTCTATAACCAGGTCCGCCGCCATCATGACCTACCCGTTTTTTATCAAAAACAGTAGAAATCTGAAAGCCTAATCCATAATGATCCTTAAGATAAGGAGTAAAAGCTTTATCTATTGTTTCTTTTTTCAGAATGGTATAGTTCTTTAGCGCTTCATTGAACTTAAAAAGATCTTCCACTGTAGAATACATGGCTCCTGCCCCAAAAGGATGATCGGTTTTGAAACGTAATGCTTCGTTTGAGTTATTATCGGATAAAAACTCATACCCAAATGCTTTATTTTCATCCGTAACAGTATTGAAGTTGAACCCACTGTGATTCATTTTCAAGGGTTTCAGTATATTGTTTTCTATCACTTTATCATAATTCAGACCTGTCACTTTTTTAATGATATAACCTAGGATATAATATCCGGAATTAGAGTAATCCCAATCTTTACCGGGTGAAAAATTCAGTGGTTTTGCGGAAATATACTTTAAAAATGTTTCCTCATCTACAGTATACTCAGAGTTTGTATCATTGGGAATTCCTGACGTATGCGAAAGCAGGTTGGCCAAAGTGATGCTGTCTCCCTTCGGAAAATCAGGGTAATATTTTGAAAGTTTGTCATTCAAAGATAATTTTCCTTGTTCTTCCAGCTGAAAAATAACTGTTGCAGTGAACATTTTTGTGGTAGAGAAAACCCGGTAAAGGCTGTTATTGGTGTTTTTTATTTTTTTAGGCGCATTTCTGTAGCCGTAACTTTTTTCAAAAATAACTTTTCCTTTTTCCGCAATGAGAACAGAACCACTGAACAAGCCGGCCTTTTCATAAGTGGAGAATAATTGTTCCAGTTTTTCTGATTTCTGAGAAAAAAGTGGACTGGCTGCAAGCAATATTATAATGCAGGTTAAAATAGACTTCATTGATTTTTTTTTTAAATAAGACACTTTTAAGTGTGATATTATTACATGGCTAATGAACTATTTTTGGTTATCTGTATTTAATACCAAATTCTTTTTAATTCACCTGCAATTTCATCCGCTTTAACTTTCGTGATCCAGTCTACGATTCTTATTTCACTTTCTTTTTGTATGAGAATAACGGAATAGGTTGAACCACTTATTGAAAATAGTTTGTAAAGGGTCAGGATTAATACAAGACAGGTTACAGCAATTATTTTTTTCATGGTTCAGATGGGTAGTTTTATTTTTTGCTCTTTAGTTGAAATACATTTCCTTCCGGATCGGTTCCGTCACAGAGCCAGAAAGGGTAGTTTTCAAAAGTTTTGATCTCTCTCATCTGAATATTTTTTGAGACCAGTTCATTTCTTGCAGATTTTATGTCAATATCGATTTCAAAAACAAGTTTGGTATTGTTGTCGAAGAGATGCCCCGCTTCCATTTTTTCAAGATACTGATCTCCGATTTTATGAAGTCCGATATGAGCACTTCCGGCATCAAGCAAAATCCAGATTGGATCTTCCTCAATCACTTTCAGATTAAAATGTTCTACATAAAAGTTCCTGAGCAGCTGCACATTTTTTACATAGAGAATAATAGTTCCAAGCTGAGCATTCATGTCTTGACTGTTTTAAGGTTAAGCCTCGTAAATAAGTTGTACTACTCCTGATCTGAAAACATTGGTTTTAACCAGTTTTAAATTTAGTCTTTCTTTTAAATCTTCAAAAAGAGGTTTCCCTTGTCCTAAAGCAATCGGATGAACAGATATTCTATAGGTATCAATAAGGTTAAGCTGAATAAATGTTTTGATAAGACTCGCTCCTCCATATAGCCAGATATCTTTTCCGCCCTGGTTTTTTATTTCGGAAACTTTCTGTGCAATATCAGAATTGATAAAAACGGCATTTTCATCTTCTCTGCTCTGACTGGAAAAGACAAATTTATTTTTGGAATGAACAGCTTCCCAAAGTTTTTGCTCTTCCGGACCTGCATTTTCCTCCGGCTGATAATTTCCCCACGCATCATAGCTTACTCTTCCGTAAAAAATAGTGTCTATCCCTGAAAGAAATCTATCAAAATCCATATCATCATCCATGATACACCAGTCTGTTTCTCCATTGGGTCCTTCAATAAATCCATCTAAAGTAGTGGCAAGGTCTAATATTACTTTTTTCATTGGTTGGGTATTATTTTATTTTGAGAAAGTAAATAATAATTTTGCGCATATGTGTTTTTCAAAGCAAATATATTGCTTTCTTATCGTTCATTAAGTGAAATTTGTTGTAGATCAGCTTCTGGATTTCCTGCTTAAGATGATTAAAGCTTTAAGAAGCGGAATTTAAAAACCCTATTAAGAGGAGGATTCCGATGGTTTGCAGTATTTTCATTATTATAAAAAAATTACTAACGCTAATGCGTTTAATTGATTTCTATCAACAAACTCTATAGATTAAACAGTTCTATTATTTTTTGATATAAAGTATTTAAATACTCGTCTTTGGGAGAACAATTGCCATTACTCATTTTCAGAAAACTATTTTTCTTAAGGGCATGAATAAATATCCCACTTCCATCATTACATGTTGAAGGAACATTATAGTCATTGTTGGTCCAAAAATGATTTTCAGATAACAACTTCATAAATTGTACATATTGCTTTTGAGTTAAATTTTTCTGTACAAGAATTGTAAACCTTGAATCTATTTTTTCGCCTGTCTTTTGATCATATTCACCGGTAAATATTTTCTTCTTAACAAGTATGTATTTATTCCCAGTGTGTTCAATTCTGATTAAATAATTGTCTTTAAATGCAGACCATTTGAAAATCTGATAGACTTCATCATTTTTTTTAAATGTTGATTTGTCAATGCATTCCAAAGGTTTTTCTTTAAGTTCTGAGGAAATATATTTGCATGCGTTGTCATTATCCTGAGCTGCAAGGAAAATAAATGGAAAAGTTAAGATTAAGGTGAGTGTTTTTTTCATCGTGAAAAGTTTTTGTAAAATAATAAAACCGTTCTTACGGAACGGTTCTAAATATATTGTCAATGTAAACCGGTACAGCAGGCTAACGGTATGGCAGATTGATTTCTTCAATTTTTGCTCTCAAATCTGAAATGGTATAGGTTTCTGAATTACATTGAATTTCCGGAATATTATGGGCTGATAGGAAATCATTCAAATCATCACAGTTTTGGAGAATATTAAATTCCTTGTTGTCTAAATCTAAAACAATTCCTTTGGTTTTTCCATTGATGGAGTAGGTAAGAGGACTTAATGCGCCTAAGAATGCCTTCGACCATAAGCCTTTCATGTTCTCTTCAAAATAAATGAATCTTCCATAATTCAAAACTTTACAAAATCTTGAATATTGGTCAGGATCATATCCTTTGTCGTCTCTATTGGTATACTTTCTATAGGTCTGAAAATACATTTCTCCTTTATGCGAAACAGCCAGCGGAACTCTAACTCTTTTATTCTTTTGTTTAAAGTAAAAAAAAGCCTTTTCCGGAAGATCAAGAGAATCGCATTTTTCACAGGCTTTGAAATATATTTCTTCGGTGGAAGACGGTTTTTTATTCAAAACATCTTCCAGTGTCATATAAACGCCTTCCGGAAAATCTCCTTTTTTGATGGATGGATATTCTTTTTCCTGTCCGGTTGCGATGCTGAATATAAAAATCAGACAAAATAAAATATAAAGTTTCATGAATTTTATATTAGTTTTTCAGCAGCTAAATTACAAAAACGGAAGACTTATTCGGTATCATTGTAAGAATTGACTTTATAAATCAGCTGAAACTTTATAGTGTCTTTCTTTGTATACGGATATTTTTCTTCGTTAACCTGTTTTTCAAATTCTTTCATGAGTTCTAAATCCAGATCATCCTTAACGGCAAATTGAATTTCGTTTTTCTTTTCTCCCAATTCAAATTGAACCATTATTTTTCCTTCCCGTTTAGAGTTTTTAAATAAACGTTCAAAAATTTTGTTGGTTTTTTCAAAAACTGACTGAAGATCTTCTACAGACGAATTTTTCTGTAATTCCGGATCACTAGTCAAAAATATTACTTTCTCGAGTTTGGTTTCTTTGTTTCCTTTATCAGTAATATAAACTTCATTTCCATTTTTATAAGTCTTGATCGTTCCTTCTGTTTTGTATGTTCCTTTGTCAATTGGATTGTTATAGGCATTTTTATTGGGAAACTCATCCAGCCAGAATAACTTCATTTCTTTTTTTAGAAAATTTAAAATATACAGATGGTCTTCGGTTTGCAGCACAAACAAAGGTTCTTCAATATCAAATGAAATGGTTGACCAGTAATATTTTAATTCGTCTTCATTGGCTTTTCGTACCTGATAATTCCCGGAAATTCCCTTTTTTACTTCATCCCAAATCTTTTTGGAATCCTTCAAATTTTTGGACATTTTTCCCTCTACTTCTATATCGTCAATATGAAAGATCAAACTGTCAGGTATCGCTTTTAAGCTTTCAATATTTTTAAATCTTTTCCAAAGCGTGGGTCCTATGATTAAATTATTTCCCAACAGGTTATCATTGGTTGTATTCGTCAGACTTTCAGTAAGCAATTTTTTTGCTTTTTCATTTAGTTTATCATCAGCATAATTATAAACAACTCCATTCGGAATGGTTATTTTCTCTTTGATTTGTGCTGTTACAGTGTTGATGATGAATAGAAGAAACAGGATAAATTTTATTTTCATGGATTGTTTTTAGTTGGATGTAAAATACAAAAAAATAGAATTCGGAATTTTTTCTGTACCCCAAATACTATTTTGTAAACTGCAAGGTCTGAATGGCTTCTAAATGAATGAGGCGATATTTTTCATGGCAGGTTACTGTTTAAAGCTTCAGCTTAATTTTTTGCACTTCCGTTGTATTGGGATTGTCGATTTTGTTAGGGGTCACCCAATCTGCAAAAAGTTCTTTATTTTCAATATGTATACTGTCTATACAATAATGAGGAAAAAGGCTTGAGCAATTTTTCCAGTTTTCTCCCAGGAACTGTTTTTCTTTTCCCGGAATATTTTCAGCAATTAATTTGTAAGGGAGAGAATCTGTTTCATAGATAACGATACCATTTATTTTATCATAAGCTAATGTATTTTCATAAAACCTGACTTCATTATTGTTAAAAGGTAAAATTAAATCTGTCCAGGTATCGCTTCCATTGGGATGTCTCAGACACATATAGTCATCATTGCTCCATTGTAAAGATGTTTTCCCATCCAGATAATGGTTACTAACAGACGTGGAAGATTTGAATGTTCTTTTTCCGTTAGTCCAACGTATAAAAGACGTTGAATCTGTCACTTTAACAAATTCAAATGTATGTTTTGGATTGATCGTTGCAGCTTTATCTGATGAATGGCATGCTGAGATCAATACACAAAAAGATAATAGGAGGAGAAGTTTCATGGGGTTTTTAGTTTTTAAAAAATAGATGATAACTGAATTTTAGAACAAGGGCTCTCCATTCAAATCTGTTGTCAGAATTTCACTCATATAATCAAAAAAAGGACGCATGGCAAGCAAGGTGAGAAGAGCTTCTTTTTGAAAATTGTCAGATAAAACTTCCTTATCGGTAAATTTTCTCATGACCAGAAATTGCTTCTTCCTGATTAAATCTATAGCCGGATGATTTTTATCAAAACCTCTCGGAGCTGTTTTTACAGAATCGCCTTTGAGCTCTCCAAAATATTTTATGAAGGTCTTGTCAGAGATAATTTTTTCGATTTCTGTACTGCTGATTTCAAATTCTTTACGGATACGAAGCAAATCCTTGGCTTCCGGGCTCCAAAAGCCACCTCCCACAAAGCTGTTACCCGGTTCAATCTGAATATAATATCCACCTCTTAACATGGGCTTCGAACGGGAATATCCAACACCGAAATTGGTTTTATACGGTGTTTTATCTTTGGAAAAACGGACGTCATTATAAATCCTGAAAATATGAATTCCTTTGAGCTGATCATGCTCCTGAAGTTCATGATAGATCTGATTAAAAAGAATTTTGTTTTCTTTTACAATACCATCATATTCGGATTTGTGTTTGGCAAACCATTCACGATTGTTGTTTTCTTTTAAATGGGTGAGAAATTCAAATGCTTTTTTCATGTTGTTATTTAGAGAGGTTATGCTTGTTTCCATTGCAATTCAATATATTTTGTACAGTCGTTTTTCATATCATCATATCCATCGAGTAAAATTGCTGAACCTCCATTTTTCACGACTTCTTTTACTATTTTATAAGCTTCTTGAGCTCCCATAGGGTCTTGTCCTACCAAATCAAAAACAATATTCTGCGTTTTTGTAAGCGTTGAATATAAGGTTAATAAACGTCTGGGGTTACCTGCAAGGGTATTTACTTTTATTTTTTTATTAATCCATTCCGTTTCATAAATTTTTTCGGAATAAGGACTAGCAGGATTTGCATTTTTTTTTAAATATTCTCCAACAGTCATAGGATAAAAAATATCTCTAAACTTCGATTCTCTGAAATGTTCAACAAAAGTCATTTTTTTGTGGATGATAACATTTTCATGGGGTGTCTTACCACAAAATAGATCCTTAAGAAACATTTCCGTTTCATGAAAGTATGGTCCGTTGAAAAGATTTATAATAATAATTTCCCCTTCATTGAGTATAAATGGAGGGACGTAATATTTATCTGTTTTGATTCCTTTGTTTTCGATGATCATTTGGGTGTTTTTTGTTTCAACTCTTCAGGGATTAGATCGTTTTCAATCAGGTAATCACCTATTATTTTCAAAAAATTATTAAACTGCTTTAGACTCTGTAGAGTTGGGCATCAGCCGTTTTTATTTCCAATTTCTACTATTCACAATTCCTTTTGCAACTTCGTGTATCTCTTCAATTATCTCATTTCTGTTGGAGAAGTAGCAATCCGAATGATTTCATTTTTGATAATAGGACTTTGAGTGATGGGACCAAAAATAGTGATAATCCAATATTTCCATACTTCATCATCGTTCCTTTTTAAAATTGAAAGTAACTCTGTTGTAATTTTATCATTAATACTTTCTAAATATTCTGAAACAGGTTTTGCAACCGGCCAGTTCATATCTTGCAGCCATTCAAATAAATTCGGAATAATTTCTTTGAGTTCTTCGTAGGAATAGTTTGTTAGTTTTTCAGCGGTAGACAAATCACCTTTATTTTTTGGAATTAAATCTCTAATATTTTCCATCATTTTAGCTGTTTTTATAATTCCTTTTTACCTTCCGAAGTCTCCAAAAGTCGGAAGACTTTGTATTTATTTTAAACTATTGAATCAATTTTTTTTAATCTGCTAACTAATTTTGCAAATACTTCTCTGTTTTTTTATTTGAATTTGCCTGCTTGTCAACCTGTTTTAGTTATTGCTTTTGTTTATCATAAGGAATTCCGTCTTTTGCTCCACACAAAAATATACCAAAATCGGTTTCAATTTCTTCTTCACAATCTGCATTTTTTGAATTGTCCAGAATGAGTTCAAATTCAGAAATTCTTGGTTTAATTTTTTCAATATTATTTTTTTTCGCAGCATATCCAGGGCCTGAAGCACCAAAAAAAGCTAAAAAGACAATATCTGTTTGCTTATCTCTGATCAAATAATTAAAACCTTCAAACATGATGCTTTCCGGTTTACCAAAATGAGTATACAGTCTGGATAAAAAATCTCCATAGGGTGCAGACTCATTTCTTATTTTTCCAAAATCAACTAATTCCAATGTTTCCAGATCCGTTTCTTTGAGTTCTGATCTGCTTATTTTGATGAATTCAGGAGTATTTTTTACATCCATTTTTTGCGCATTACCATTGATAAAAAGTAATAGAATTATAATTGATAAATATTTCATTTTTATAATAAAAACTTTTCTAATTTTTACTTTGCAGACATTCAGTCAGAGTGTTTTGTGAAGTAATGTATTCGTTGATGTTTGTGGCTTACTACTATCTGAAAATTCTAATCTGCTGCAGAACCCCTTTCTCATTTTTAAAACTAAAAATGTAGTTCCCAGGTCGTACTCTGGATAGATCTATCGTTTTATTATAATAGGCAAAGCCTCTGCTGACCACCTCTCCACCTGTGGAGTAAACCGTATATTCAAACTGATTGCTGTTATTTTTATTGGTGATGATAAAACCATCTTTGGATGTATTGGTATAGACTTTTGTTTCCAATATTCGGTCCTCATTGGTTGTATTTGCGAGTACGCTTTCGCTAATATCTGCTACCTGGATGCTTTTAATAGCTGATTTAGTTACAGAGGTTGTGCTTCCACCGATTAGATATAATTTATTGTTGTATACTTCTGCGGCAGCATGTCTTCTGGGAATCATATTGGATGATAACTGATGGAACTTATTGGTTGTAGTATCAAAATAGGCGAGAAAAGTCTGATTATTATAGCCTCCTGCAATAAAAATCTTATTACCGGATACGGCTAATGAATGTCCGGATATCCCGGCGGGCATCGTAAACTGATCGGTCCAGCGATCAGTGTTGAGGTCGTAAACATTGATCAGTCGGGATGAAGTACCGTTGAAACCACCAATGACATACAGCTTATCATTCACAATTTTGCCCTTTGCTTCTCTGGCTGTGGGCATATCGGGCAATGGGTGCCAGGTATCGGAAGCAATATCATAATATTGAAATCTATTAGAAAATTTAGTGGTTGCAGCACCGTTTAGTCCACTGCCACCGAACACATATATTTTGCCGTTATGGATGGCAGAACCTGCATTTCCTGTGTAGGAACGATTAACAGCTCCCTTCGTTATTTTATTCGTTTCAAGGTCTACAATTTCAAGATGGCTATTTCCCCAGCCGTTAAAAATATAAATTTTATTATTATAAGTCTCCGAGTTAGCAAATTTTTTGGAAAGCAGAGAAGAATTGAAAACACTCCATTTGTTGTCAGTAATATTATATTTTTCAATATAATTGGCGTTACCGCTGTTTTCCAGATATCCATTGCTCACATAGATATTATCATTCACTATTACACTGGTTATGGCACCTCTACCTACAGACATATTGGCGAGATTTTTAAATTGAAGGGTTTGTGCCTGGGTGAGTAATGAGCCCAAAAATGAAAGGAATAATAATTTTGTTTTCAATGGTATGGGGTTTAGTGTTTATTTTTCTTTAAATGATTTGGGCTTATTTTCAGTACCGAACTTTAATAGAATATTTGTGGTTTAAAGATAGGAAAAAGTTGAAAAGAATTTTCTACAATTGCTTTTAGCGCTAAAAAAAACAGGGCGGTTTCACTCATATTCTGCATTTTGTCATCAAGTATAGCTACCCCCTTAGGTAAGGGGGGATAAGGGGGAAGGGGGTATAGCCACTTACCCAAGGGGCTAAAGGGATTTATGAAAGGGGCTGGAGGGGCTTTGTGAAGTAGGTATAGGCCGTTCCGAAGAGGGTATAGCCACTTACCCAAGGAGCTAAAGGGACTTATGGAAGTGGCTGGAGGAGCTTTGTGAATTAGATATAGGCCGTTCCGAAGAGAATATAGTCATTTATACAAGCGTCTAAAGGGATTTATGGAAGTGATTAAAGGGGCTCCAGAAGTAGCTGGACTTTATTCATGAAGTGCCTGTAGAGACTTGTAATAAAGGCTGGAAGGATTTATAGAAGAGGGGAGAGGAGTCTTACTGCCGATTTGGGCTGATTTGTTTTATGATCTCAGTAAGAAGAGTTTATAAAGCTTGTATTTTTTATAGTTTTAGGTTATCCATTTATTTATTCTTTGGACAATTCTCCAAACGCCATTATTTTTCCGAAGTATATAACCTGTTCCATCACCATATATTCCCGCATAATAATTTACTTCAATATAAGCCGTTTGTCTATCATGGGAGAATAAGATTTTTGAAAATTCTAAATATTCATCAGTAGTATATCTAGTTTGATCCTTTCCTGTTTTTGATAATTTTACGTTTCTATATTTTTCCTTGAGAGTACTGCTAATTTCGGTAATCTTGTTTTCCCTATATTGAGATGCGAAATCTTTATAATCTTCTCTGAACAGGAATTTTTTTGCATCAGCATCATGGTTTCCATCTGCGTCTATGGGTAAAAAATATTTCTCAAAATCATTTTTATCCATGGTATGAAAATTTACCTCAGTTTTTATTAAAGTACTTAAAATTTTATTCTTTGTTGAATCCGTTTTCTTTGCTTTAAAATGATTAAAATCAATAATTGTTTCAATAATAAGATCATTGTCCACGTATTTGCTTTCCAGATTTTGAACAGAGCAGTTGAATAGTATGATAAGGCAGGAAAAGAATAATATGAGTGTTTTCATCTATTTATTTTTCATTTGAATGTTGTGCTCTGGGCAGGATTTAATGGAGCTGTAAATCAGTGATATCCTTTTATTTTCTGTAAAATAACAGAATCATTCTTATTCGTATTCTTTTCAATGAGAAGATCTAAAATCTCTCCATATAATGCTCTTTGCTTTTCATTGGGAGTGTTCATAGGGTTGATTTGAACTAATTTTCCATTGGAGTATACAATAATAATGTTTGTTGACATCCCATCCATTGCGGGTTTTAAATCTTTATCGTTAAAATCTTCTGATGTAAAGGAGTCTGATATTCTCTGAATTCTTTCAATATCATTTTTTGACAGCTTAATTTTAAAAGGTTGCAGTTCCGGCCTTTCATTGAGGTATTCCAGATGTTCTTTCTCTTCTTCGGTACTCCATTTTTCTCCATTTTCCTTTGATGGAGGCGGAGGTGGGTTATAAGAAACAGGGCTGTAAAAAATCAAATACTCGTCAGTGAAATTTAAGATGGTTTCAGCAGGAAGATGAAACGTAGGGTAGTATCCTATTTTTATCAGAACAGGTTTAGGTTTTTCAGTTGTGTTATCACTATTTTTCTTACTACAGGAAAATACAAGTACAAGACAAAATAATAGCAATGTAAAGTTCTTCATAGATGAAAATATACAACGTTTTTATTTAGTATAATCCCCTGCAACAATAGATTTTTCCATGGAGCTTATTATCTCAGAAACGGGAATGGTAAATATCCCGGCATCTCCTTTATCGAATTCTCTTTTCCAGTAAGAATATCCGTCCATTTCAAGGGAATCTGGCTTTTTGTCGGTTTCACTTTTCAGAGTGGTGACACTTTTGTCCAAAGCTTTTTCTGATATGGGAATATGGCTGAAATGTTCTGCAAAACCTGTAGGACTGGTAGGGTTTTTAATTTTCAAGCCACTTATGGAAATATGAATCACTTTTCCGGTTTCAGGATATTCTTCAATCTTTAATATGGTAAGAGTGGAGCTTTTTTCTGTGGGACGGGTTTTGTAGGTCCATTCCTGCCCTACACTGTATTGGTCTTTTTTTGTACAACTGAAAGATAGCAAGAACAGTAATGCTATGAAAGTATAGAGTTTCATGGAAGGGTGGTTATTAGTTTTGTTTTTATTTCAAATAGGTTTGTTCAAGAAGTTCCACTGATTCTGCTTCAGTTAATGGTGTCTTCTTATCGATATTATTGGTTAAATTGAATGAGATTAGATTGTTGTTTCTCACGGCATACAGCAAATACGAAGTACGGTCCTTATTATCATTCTGAGGCATATTTTTTATGATAATTTTCCAGATAATATAATTTTTTTCTTCGTTTCGCTTTACTTCGGAAACTTCAGCTTTCACTCCGGTTGAAGAGGCCCAGTAATCGTATTCCCATTTGTAAAATGCATTCAGCAATTCTTTTTCTGTTAACCCTTCTTTATAAAACTCAAATTTTTCAGGTTTTCTTACTGAAATCAGCAAACTTATTTTTTCGTCTTTATTGCTTAAATGAAATTGTCCGGATTGTTTAAGTTGATTTTTATATTCCCATTTTCCGGGAATCTCAAATAACTCTCCATTGATTTGAAAAGGAGTCTTCTTTTGTGCAAAAGAAGAGCTTGAAACCAGAAAAAGAATAAAGATTGGAAAAAGTTTAAAGTTTAATTTCATTTTGATAACAGTATGTTGAGTGTTTAGTAAGGCACAAATTTACATATTGTACCAATATAAATTATATACTATGATGATAAGCTTAATTTGATTTGCTAATCATTAAAATTAAAATCTAAATATACTATTTCCTTATATAAACCATAAATTAAATAAAAAAACAGCTGTACAAAGTAGAACGGTTAGTATATTTATTTACCATTTGCACTCTGTCTTTTTATTTTAACCTTACTTATCCGGTTCCAGAATATTCTTTTGTGGTTCTAAATCCATCCGGAGCTATATAAAACCCATCTGTTGGGGTTCACTAATCAGAAATTTGGTATTGCAAACCTGGCGAGAGAAGCTGAAGACCTCAAAGGAGTATTTCAGAACGCCAAAATAACATTTCAAAACCTCGGCCGGGATATCTGGAACCTCAAATGATGAGTTCAGGAGAGACTTTTTTGCCAATATTATGTGATGTAACGTATTTTTTATATGTACATATCCTTGTCAAGGTTTTAAACCTTGACAAGGATATCAATCCAGATAGCTTTGCCAAAAAACTTAAACCTTACAAATAAAAAACCGCTCTACAAAAGCAGAACGGTTAGTATATTAATTTGCCTTAGCTTACGCTACTACATCATTCCTGGCATTCCACCACCCATTGGCATAGCTGGTTCGTCTTTTTTCACTTCAGTGATTACACATTCGGTTGTTAAAAGCATTCCGGAAACAGAAGCTGCGTTTTCAAGGGCAACCTTAACCCATATTTTGCCAATATAATGTTATCTGTAGTTGCATTATTCGGTTTTTGATCGAACGAATTTAAGTGTGTCAGTAATTATTGGTTTTGTCCAACCAATGTTTTCATCGGGATTTTTTTGTTCAAGGACTACTTTTACAGTATCAGAAAGTTTGTCAAGATAAATTATTTTTCTTCCGTTTCCAATTTCGCTGGAATTTTCATCTGTCGATAATCGAAGTTCAAACGGAAAATCTATAAAGTAGTCCCTATAATCATATTTAAAAATTATTTCCAATGGATAACTGATATTTGAAATTTTATTATTTTCATCGTATTCTATTTCAATTTTTGCAGTGTAAAACATTACATCTTTTTTGTTTAATAAGGTATAATTATTTTTTAATGGTTTATAAAAAATATTTTCAATACGCTTTTGTTTAGCTTGTTTTACATCGTTTTCTTTTGTTGCTGCAAATACTATAAATGAATAGCTTAAAGCATTTCCAATTAAAAGAGGAATAAATAATTTTTTAAAACTGAATTTGAAAATTTTTGATATAGCGAAAGTTTCAATACACACACTTCCCAAGCACATCAAAAAATAAGTTGCAATCCAGTTAAATTTGTCAAAAGTTGCATTTGGAAGAAATCTATCAATTGCAAAATGCCAAATTAACATTGCAAACATCATCACAAGAGTTCCAAGAAATCCAGAAATTAAATTTCCGATTATTGATATTAGCACAGATTTTTTCCAACCAATTTTAAGAAATACATAAATAGTTATGGTTTCAATAATTATTGTAAGGAAAATTAAATACCAAAATTTTTGAACTTCTTCACTAACATAAATAGCGGGCCAAATTACATTTAATAAAGTCATTTATTTTTTGCGAGATATTGGTTTTGCAATTACAGATAACGTCCAAATATACGCATTGCGCAAATATCACATATATATTATTGCGCTTATTTCATATATGTATTGTACAATTGCTTGTTAAACAGCGGTTTATTTTTAGTTGTTTTTGGATAAACACAATAGTAATAAATGATAAACAAAGGAGTTATCTACAAAATAAAAAACCGCTCTACAAAGTAGAACGGTTAGTATATTAGATTGCCTCGGTCGCTGACCGTTACATCATTCCTGGCATTCCACCACCCATTGGCATAGCTGGTTCAGCGCTCTTTACTTCAGTGATTACACATTCAGTGGTAAGAAGCATTCCAGATACAGAAGCTGCATTTTCAAGGGCAACTCTTGTTACTTTAGTTGGGTCAATGATTCCTGCTTCAAGCATGTGAACATACTCGTCAGTTTTCGCATTGTATCCGAAGTCTCCTGTTCCTTCTGCTACTTTAGCAACGATTACAGAACCTTCACCACCTGCGTTAGCAACGATTTGTCTTAATGGCTCCTCGATGGCTCTTTTCACGATTTTGATCCCTGTAGTTTCATCAGAATTGATTCCTGTAAGGTTGTCCAAAGCTGAGATTGCTCTTACTAAAGCAACACCACCACCTGCAACGATACCTTCTTCAACAGCTGCTCTTGTAGCGTGTAGTGCATCATCTACTCTGTCTTTTTTCTCTTTCATTTCTACTTCAGAAGCAGCACCTACGTAAAGTACAGCAACACCACCAGCTAACTTAGCCAGTCTTTCCTGAAGTTTTTCTTTATCATAATCAGAAGTCGAAGTTTCCATCTGAGCTTTGATCTGAGCTACTCTTCCTTTGATTTTCGCTTCGTCACCACCACCGTTTACAACTGTAGTGTTGTCTTTGTCGATCGTTACTTTCTCAGCAGTTCCAAGCATATCCAAAGAGATGTTTTCCATAGTGAAACCTTGCTCTTCAGAGATCACCTGTCCACCTGTAAGGATCGCGATATCTTCTAACATTGCTTTTCTTCTGTCTCCGAATCCTGGAGCTTTTACAGCAGCAATTTTAAGAGAACCTCTTAGTTTGTTGACTACCAAAGTAGCTAAAGCTTCACCTTCAACTTCTTCAGAGATGATCAATAGAGACTTACCACCTTGTGCAATTGGCTCAAGAACTGGTAATAATTCTTTCATTGAAGAGATTTTCTTCTCTACTAAAAGGATATATGGGTTTTCTAGTTCAGCTAGCATTTTCTCAGGGTTAGTCACGAAGTAAGGTGACTGGTATCCTCTGTCGAACTGCATACCTTCTACAACGTCTACCGTTGTATCGATACCTTTAGCCTCTTCTACAGTGATTACACCTTCTTTTCCAACTTTTCCGAAAGCTTCAGCGATTAAAGCACCGATAGTTTCGTCATTGTTAGCAGATACAGAAGCTACTTGCTTTACTTTATCTGTAGAATCTCCAACAGCCTGAGACTGTGCTTTAAGGTTTTCAACAACTGCAGTTACTGCTTTGTCGATTCCTCTTTTAAGATCCATTGGGTTAGCACCAGCAGCTACGTTCTTAAGACCTTCTCTTACGATAGCCTGTGCCAATACAGTAGCGGTAGTAGTACCATCTCCTGCGATATCATTAGTTTTGGAAGCCACTTCTTTTACCATTTGCGCTCCCATATTTTCTACTCTGTCTTCAAGTTCGATTTCCTTTGCAACAGACACACCATCCTTAGTTACGTGTGGAGCACCGAAAGATTTTTCGATCACTACGTTTCTTCCTTTAGGACCTAAAGTTACCTTTACTGCATTAGCCAATGCATCTACCCCTCTCTTTAGAGCGTCTCTTGATTCAATATCGAATTTTATTTCTTTTGCCATGTTGTTTAGCTTTTGGCGAATTGCTTATAGCTTTTAGCTTTGCGAATTCGTTAGTTTAACTTTATTTTTTTAATTTCCATTGAGCCTGTTCCATAAGGTTACAAGCTTCTTTTTTAGTGTTGTCAACTCTTCCAAAAGATTGTGGTAATCATTTTCATGAATATATCCTAAGTCTTTAGCAAGAATTAATTGGTTTTCAGCTTCATTGGATGATCCCAGAGCAATATTGATGAAATTGGCAAATTCTCTATCTGAATTTCTGCCACTTCCCTCTGAAATATTATATCCAATAGATGCAAATGATCTTCTGATTTGAGAGGTAAGTCCAAAAACTTCTTCTTTCGGAAAATTTTTGGTTGAAGTATAAATCTTTAAAGTCAATTGATGACTTAGCTGCCATACTTCAAATTTTTTGAAATCTCTCATAGGTTAATTTTCATGTAGAAAAAGCCATTTGCCAGAAGCCAATAGCGAGAAGCTTACCCGATGATTCCTAATAAATCAGCTTCTCTTACGATTAAATAGTCTTTTCCTTCAAGCTTCAATTCAGCTCCTGAATATTTTCCATAAAGAACTTTGTCACCTACCTGAACCGTTGTAGGCTCGTCTTTTTTACCAGGACCTACTGCTACTACAGTACCTTCTTGCGGCTTTTCCTTTGCAGTATCCGGGATAATAATACCTGAAGCTGTTTTAGTTTCTGCTGCGATTGGCTCTACCAGAACTCTGTCTGCCAATGGTTTAAAGTTTACTGACATAATATATTTAATTTTTTAATTATTTCTGTCTTCTAATTCTCTAAATGTATGCCATGAGACGCTGATGGATGAAATGGCAGATTTTTATCTCCGAATGTGAAAAATTGGCAGAAAAATTATTTTTTGCGGGCCGGAAATCCGAAGAGATAGCTGGTAGCTACAGGCACTACAAACAAAAGAACGGTAATGGCGGAAACCAGAATTTCCATGGTATGGCTGGCTAAAAACTGGGCAAAAGCTGTAGCAGGGTAAAAGTGTTCATATAATGACAAACTTAGTTTAACTCCTAAAATAGCAATCACAATAAACGCTGCTGTTTCCAGAAAAGGGAATATCTGCATAAGACGGACAAACCACTGTGCAATAAACCTCATGGCTAAAATCCCTATAAAAACACCCAGTGTAATCAAAAGTAAATTGTCTGAAAATGCTACGGCAGCAAAAACGTTGTCGATAGAAAATGCAAGATCCATTACTTCTACAATAGCAACCGTAGCCCAGAACTGTCCCAGCAGCCCAATTGAATTTTTATACAGCCAGCTGGATTCTTTGTCAGGATTTTCCTCCTGATTTTCTTCATCATTTGTGTTTTTTATTTTTTTGATAAACCAGTCAACTGAAATATAGAGCAGGTATAGTCCTCCCAATGGTTTCAGCCACCATACGGAAATCAGGACGGATGCAAAAATAAGGGCCAGTCCGCGAAATACATAAGCTCCTAGAATTCCGTATTTTAAGGCTTTTTTTCTTTGATTTTCGGGCAGATCCATTACGATGGTGGCCAATACTGCAGCATTATCTACGGAAAGAAGACTTTCAATCAGGATGAGATTGCCGATAATGGCTATAGATTTTGCAGGGTTTTGTAAAATGTCATTGAAAAGGTGGGTGAAATCAGGAAATATCATTTTTTAAAGAAATAGTATGTTGGTTAAGTTTTGAAATAATGGCAGCAGAAACTGAAATGCCTATGAAATTGGTAACAGATCTGGCTTCATTCATAAAGCGGTCTACACTGTATAACAGGGCAAGATCTGTAGTGGGGATTTTCCCAAACCGGCTTAAGGTAAACATCAGAGCAAGGAAGCCTGATCCGGGAACTCCCGAAGCGGTTTTTGAAGCAATTGAAATGGTGATAAAAAGCCAAAAGTAGTCTTTTAGCGTAAGAGGAATATTATAGAACTGGATAAGGAAAATACATGAGATGGAAAGGTAAATGCAGGCTCCCGCCAGATTAAAATTATATCCGAGAGGAATGATAAGGCGAAGGATTTTCCGGTCATAGCCCTGTGATTCCATTTTATCAAAAATCATGGGGAATGCCATCTTGGAAGAAGAAGTAGCTACCACGAGAATGATTTCTTCTTTGATGCTGATCAGAAAATCCCATAGATTAATTTTAAAATAAGCCGTGATAACGCCTAATATCCCGAAAATAAAAAATACACTGGTAAGATATACCGTGGCAACAATTTTACTTAATGGCAATAAAGTATTAATGCCGTATACTGAGATTCCATATGCAATATTACAGAAAATGACTATCGGAAGAAATATATATACATATTTGATGAGCTTGAAAAACAAATTTCTTCCAGCGTCTAAGCCTTTAAGAATGTTATCCTTTTTCTTTGAAAGACCAAGCAGTACTCCTGCAGATATGGATATTAAAAGAAAAAGTACATAATTGCTGATGTGTAAAGGGTTTGTGGTTTTTGCCAAGAATCTTTCAGGAAGCGCTTTATGAGAAGAAATTATAATTCCCGTATTGGCTCCCGGTTTTAAAAGAAGCCCGGAGCCAATTCCCAATAAAATACTGATGGAAGTGATGATTAAGAAATAGATCACCATCTGGCTTACAATTTTAAATGCGTTTTTAGTGCTGAAAATATAGCTTACTCCATACGTTACTGCAATGAAAATAACGGGAATGATCAAAATCTCCAGAAGCATGAAAAAGTAACTGCTTACCGTTTCCAGATGTTTACTGACTTCCGGAAAATAATAGCCCGTTAATGCTCCACAGATAATAGCTGTGAACACATACAGGGTAAGGTTTCTTAAATAGGAGTCTGTAAATGTTTTTTGCTTAAAAGGTTTCATCATCCGCTTTTTATATGATAAGATTACAAAATTCAAAGATATAACCTTATATAATACCAAGAGCCAATGCGCTCAGCAACATTACGATTGATGATCCTATAGCCCATTTTAAGGTGAATTTCAGGTGATCGGAGAATTCAACGCCTGCCAGTGAAACCAGCAGATAAGTGGACGGAACCAATGGACTTAATAAATGGGAAGCCTGCCCCACAAGACTGGCACGTCCCAAAATATCAGGAGGAATATTCAGCTGGCTGCCGGTTGCTGTAATCACAGGTAATATTCCAAAATAATACGCATCATTGGTCAGGAAAAAAGTAAGCGGTACACTGAATATAGCTGTGATTACATTCAGATAGCCGCCCCAGGTTTTAGGAACAATACTGATAATACTGTTTCCCATAGCACTCATAATTCCGGTACCATTTAAGATTCCTGTAAAAATCCCTGCCCCGAAGATCATTCCTGCTACAGATAAAGCATTCCCTGCATGTTTTGAAATGATCTTCTGCTGGTCTTTCAGTTTCGGATAATTAATTAATGAAGCGATACAGAAAGCAATCATAAAGGCAATTCCCAAAGGAATAATATCAAGGATCATCACGCAAAGAAGGATAATTGTCAGGATAAGATTGATAATAATAAGCTTGGGACGTCTTAATTCCGGATCATTTTCACCAGCAATATCCTGTCCGCTGTATTTTGTATATTTTCCATGCTTGCTTATTCTTTTTTTCTCCCTTACGCCTAAAATATAGGCAACAAAAAATACCCATACCAACCCGATAAGCATTACCGGAATCATAGGGACAAATATTTCTGTATGCCCCAGTTTCAGAGAGCTCATTACTCTCGCAGTAGGCCCTCCCCATGGTAAAATATTCATAATACCACCTGCCAGCATAATAATACAGGTAAGAACCAAAGGATTCATACCTTGTTTTTTATAAAGCGGGAGTAATGCTGCCACTACAATAATATAAGTGGAAGAGCCATCGCCGTCTAACGAAACCAAAGTGGTGAGAAGGGCGGTTCCGATGGTTGTTTTTACAGGATTATCTCCTACAGCCTTTAATATGACATTCACAAGAGGTTCAAAAAGTCCTGTATCAATCATCAGACTGAAGTACAGAATGGCAAAAATCAGCATAACCCCCGTAAGCGCTATTTCTTTTACTCCTTCTTTCATCATTTTTCCCAGATCAGGCCCGAATCCTGCTACTACAGCTATTAATACAGGGACAAGCACCAAAGCCGTAAGCGGAGTCATCTTTTTGTTCATGATGAGGATCATGAAGATGAAAATCATTAAAAAACCAAGAAATGTAAGCATAGTTTTATGTAAATATTAATGAGGTTATTGTTGTTTCTTTTTTCTCCAGTCAAAATTGTTTCTGAAACCTATAAATCCGTAATTACTCGTTTTTTTGGTTTCCAGCTGATTGATAAAGGCAAGCTCCAACGCAGAATTTTTTCCTAATTTTATTCCAAGACCTGCCGTAATACGATTGCTGTCGAAAGGTTCCAGCTTATCAACATTCATTCTTATCTCATTTTTAAGAATACCGTAGAGTTTTTCTTTTTCGCCTTTTTTATTGAAAGGAATTCTGACAGAGATGAGGTATCGGATTCTTACCTCGAATTCATCTGGATTGCTGATAAAACGTTCTTCAACTCTAAGGCGGTTGGAGATTGACGTTCTGCCGATGTAGTAATCAGCAGTAACCTGTTGAAAAGGTCTTTTTTCATATCTTATTTTTTTAGAATCATCGGCATTATAAGATTCAAGGATCAAAAACATGGCTCCCGCAGCGGGTTTTATGTTTCCCACCACTTCATAATCTACATAGGCATTCACCAGAAAAAGTCTTGTATCATAAGCCAGGTCGAAAGAACGGTATTGGGTAAGTGCAGTTAAAGTACTTTTATCGGTAATCTTTGCCGACATCAGGTACTGAAACCACATATTATAATTGTCTTTGCTCTGACTGTGTAAAAGGCCATTTATCAAACAAAATGATAAAATAAGCGTTAATTGTATATTAAGTTTCATGTAATATTTGATTAATATTGCGGTTTCTCAAATATATTTATTCGAAAGAGCGGGCCCGGATTTTTTCAATCAATGACAGTTTTTCTCAACGAACTGCATTTTGAGACAAAAAGATATTATATTTGATGCGTTTCAAAATAAGGTATGGACTATGTTTTTAATCATTAATTTTATCATTATATTATTGATTATCAGGATTTTATTTAGTGGTAAGATTCTGGAAAGTCTTATGAAGTACCGTTGGAAGTTCTTGTTGAGGTTTCAGCATATATTTTTCCTTTTTATCTTCATTTTGATGACTTATTTCACCGAAAACTACTTCCTGGATTCAACTCAGTTGGTGATAAGCATTATTTTGAATACAATTTTCAATGTGGGAATCTATTATCTGGTATATTATTATCTTGTTCCCCGGTTTTATTTATCCAATAAGTACCCTGAGTTTATCCTTTACGCTTTAATCTGCTTTTTGGTGTCCAGTCTTTTTAGAATTTTGTGGGAGCCTGCGGTTTTTCAGATGGATTTCAGCGAAAAAGGCTATCATGTAGGTTTTCTTTATAATGTCTACATTTCGCAGGGGATCATCATTCTGGTGGGATCTTTTTTGGGGATTACCAAAGACAAATTTTTAATAGAGCAGGATGTGATCAGTCTTGGAGAAGAGAAAGATCAGCTTTATCTTGATTTGCTGAAGTCTAAACTGAATCCTCATTTTTTACTGAATACTCTTAACAATATATATGCGAACAGTTTTACACATTCGGAGAAAACATCGGATTCTATTTTGCAGCTGAGTAAACTTCTGAAGTATATTATTTATGATAGTGGGAAAGAAAAAGTTACGGTTTCGCAGGAATTTTCTTCATTAAAAGCGCTTGCAGCATTATATCAGCTCAAGTATAATAACCAGCTTGATATTGTCATGGATATTGAAGAGCAGGAAGAATTTGACATAGCCGAAATCCCGTCTGCTATCCTTCTTACTTTATTTGAAAATGCTTTAAAACACTCAGCAATAGGAGAGGATGCTCATGGTTTTATAAAATTATTCTGTAATATTGAGCGCTCTGAACTGTATTTTGAAATTATAAATTCTGTAGAGAAAGATAGAATTCATGCATCTGAATCTGATTATCACGGATTGGGTAATGAAGCAATTATTCATATATTGGAAAAATTTTATCCTGATCACTATGAATTTTATTCCGGACCGAAAGAAAATGATCAATATAAAATTGCTTTAACAATTACTATCAATGGCTAATCTGACTATCGTTAATGTAGATGATGAGTATCCTGCATTACAGCTTGTAAAACAATATTGCGATCAGCTTGAAGATGTTGAGCTGCTGGCTTCATTTCAGAAACCGGAAGAGGCACTGGCGTTTCTGAAAACCAATAAAGTAGATCTGGTTGTTTTCGATATCAATATGCCTGGTATGAATGGTGTAGAACTTCTGCAGCAGCTTCCTGATCCGCCTTTGTGTATTTTCCTTACCCTTGAGACAAAATATGCGGTGAAAGCATTTGAACTGGATGTAGTTCATTATCTTATCAAGCCTGTGGATTTTGATACCTTTAAAAAAGCAGTCAATAAAGCGAGGGATTTTGTTCAGTTTAAAAGTTCAGCCGGCAGTAAACAGCAGGAAGACTTTATTATGTTCAAATCCAATTATGTGATGAACAAGGTTTTCCTGAAAGATGTTCTCTGGATACAGGGATTCGGGGAATATATCGTACTGATGACGCCATTGAAAAAGTATATGATTCTGGAAAGGATGTCAAATTTTGAAGAGAAATTTCAACACCTTGGATTTATCAGAATCCATAAATCTTATATTGTATTATCGGATCATATCAATTCTTATAATTCCGGACATGTTTTCCTGAAAAATGGGGAGGAACTTCCATTGGGAAGAACCTATAAAAAGAATTTAAAAGCACATTTAAGCTAAAAAAATAAAGCCGGAAATTTCCGGCTTTACTCAAAATTGTTATCTGATGACAGAACTATGGACAATATTGTCCGGGTCCGATCCAAAGGATACATTGTCCCTTGTAATTGTACTCACAGCAAAAGCGTCCTGCTGCTCCGCCATTGATGGTTTTCTGAGCATCTCTGCTTAATAATTTAGCGTTTTTCATAGTTAGTAATATTTTGATTTGTACATCCTGAGCATTTAAAGTCAATCAGGATTTTGACATTTGGTGTAAAAGAAGTGGATCAAAGATACTGTTTTTCTATATTATGTGAAATATTTTATTCTGTTTTTCTTTAATAAAATTTTGATTATCAATTATTAATGGATTTTAATATTGAGGATAAAAGAGAAAGCCGGAACTATCCGGCTTTATTCAAAAATTGTTATCAGATTATAGGACTAAGGACAGTTTTGTCCCGGACCGATCCATAAAGTACATTTTCCGTTATCGTCGCGTTCACAGCATACAATTCTGGCAGCAATTCCGCCATTGATGGTTTTCTGAGCATCTCTGCTTAGTAATTTGGCATTTTTCATAAGTAATATTTTGTTTTTTTGAATCCTGAGCATTTATTGTCAATCAGGTTTTTGACATTTGGTGTTTATGGTAACTCAAATATAAAACTTTTTAAGTCAGGTTGTTATATTTTTTGTAGACGGGAATAAGGTGTTCGTGTTTGATCTTCAGTAATTTACTGAGTTGTTTCCAAAGACATTTTTCTTCCTGCCATATCCATGTCTTGTTTCAAGATCTTTCTTGTTACTGGATCAATATAGTAGGTAGTTGTAGAGGTTTTGCCGCTGATATCATCATTTGTTTTAACTACCCAAACCGGTTTTCCTTTATACTCTGTTTTTTGGGTATCTAGAATATAAGCTTTCATCATCCCTTTTTTTTCAGATTTAGGATTGTAGTCAAAAATTGAAATTTCAGCGGTGTAATTTTCTTTTAAAGGAAGATATCTTATGAGCATTGCATAGCTGCTGCTGTCAAAATAATGAGCTGCAGAGATATCAATAACATCTTTTTTCTGCGTTTTTTTATCAAGATAATATCCGGTGGCTTTATCTTTTCCGGACTTGATAACCATGTCTCTGTTCAAGTTGTAAGAGGAATGGTAAATGGGTGCGAAGTCCGATATTTTCACAAGGGTAGAATCGGTCCATTTTGCATCAGGAGCCTGTTTCAGTTTTACCATTGTTTTGATGAGGAGGTCGGTTTTGTTCAATCTTTTGATCTCTGTAATGATGGTTCCTATTTCTATTTTTGTATCTGCTTTTTCAGCATACCATACCGCTTCAGTAGTTTCATCCTTTATTAGTTTTGAATTGATCCCGGAGTTTTCCGGACTAAGAAGATTTTGGGCAAAAAAATTAGCACTACTTAGTAGTAAAAGGAAAAGAATAGTTCTCATGATCTTTTTACTAATAAGTAGTGCTGTATTTGTTAAAAGTTACAACTTTTTTGTTTTTAACTTTTTCCTGCGGCCTGCATTGGGTTCACCTTTCCGGTTGAGCCTCCTCTTACAGTTCCGCCTTCCTGTTTTTGTTTAAAGAGCTGGAATTTTGAATTTTCAGTCGCTGATCCGGTGCTGCTCCAGAAATTATTGTTTGTATCAATATCAGCAGTTTCTCTCATTGGATCAAGCTGGATAGATTTTACTTTCTTATCAAAATAATACGTCTTGGAAACCTTTTGCTCATTCAGCCTCCAGATCTGTGCCGCAGATTTATCGTACAATTTTGAACCATCTTCAAATGTAAACTCAAGAATGATCGGCATTACCAGTCCGCCTTTGTTTACAAAATCGATCTGATATCCTGTAATATTTTTGAATTTCTCTTTATCCTTAGCATCTAAAGGAAGACTAGCTTCTGTTTTGATCGTGTATTCCTTATTATTATCAACCTTTTCCTGGCCCCTGTCATATTTATAATAGAAATCCTGAGCAGCTTTATCAGTATCTACATAGAATTTGATATTCTTGTCTTCTCTGTTTCTGATTTTTGAAAGATCTTCAAAACTGTTTACCAAAGGTTTTTCAACCTGATATTTCACTTCAGCCGCTGCTTTCGGGTCTGTATCCAGGTTGGGAACGGCTACCGTTACTTTATCAATCGCAATATCTACAGGATCCGTACCGTAGAACCAGCCTCTCCAGAACCAGTCAAGATCCTCACCACTGGCATCTTCCATGGTACGGAATAAATCTGCAGGTTCAGGATGTTTGAATGCCCATCTTTTAGCATAGGTTTTAAAAGCTTTGTCGAAAAGTTCTCTTCCCATGATCGTTTCACGAAGAATATTTAATCCTGTTGCAGGTTTTGAATACGCGTTCGGACCATATTGAACAATATTTTCAGAGTTGCTCATGATAGGCTCCAGCTGATCTTTCGGAAGCTTCATATAATCTACGATCGTCCATGCCGGTCCTCTTTTGGAAGGGAATTTATTATCCCATTTTTCTTCTGTAAGATATTCTGTAAATGTATTCAGACCTTCATCCATCCATGCCCATTGTCTTTCATCAGAATTGATGATCATTGGGAAGAAGTTGTGTCCCACTTCATGAATAATTACTCCAAGCATTCCGTTTTTGGTTCCTTCGGAATAGGTTCCGTCTTTTTCAGTTCTTCCGAAATTGAAACAGATCATCGGATATTCCATTCCGTTGGCTGCTTCTACAGACTGCGCTACAGGATATGGATAAGGAATGGTAAATTCTGAATAGGTTTTAATGGTATGAGCAACCGCCTTTGTGGAAAACTTTCTGTAAAGGCCATAAGATTCCTTTGGATAGAAACTCATTGCCATTACTTTATTATTGTTTTCAGGAATCGTTACACGCATTCCGTCCCATACAAACTTTCTCGAAGAAGTCCATGCAAAATCACGAACGTCTTTTGCTTCAAAAACCCATGTTTTTCTTTGTTTTGAATGATTTTTCTCTGCTTTTTTAGCTTCATCCAACGTTACAATTTCAATAGGTTCAGAGGCATTTTCAGCTTTTCTGTATCTTGATAGCTGATCAGACGTTAATACCTGATCATAATTTTTACATTCTCCTGTTCCGCCTACAATATGATCGGAAGGAACATTCACTGAAACTTTAAAGTCTCCAAAAACCAATGCAAATTCACCTCTTCCGGTAAATTGGTGGTTCTGCCAGCCCTGGAAGTCACTGTATACACACATTCTTGGATACCATTGGGTTATCGTATACAGATCATTACCATCTTCAGGGAAGTTTTCATAACCTCCGCGGCCTCCCATTTTCATTCTGTTAGAGATATTGTAGTTCCAGTCTACTTTGAAAACGAATTTTTCACCCTTTTTCAAAACCTTAGGAAGATCAATACGCATCATGGTTTTGTTAACCGTGTACTTCAAAGCATTCCCTGAAGCATCTGTTACTTTTTCAAGACTTACTCCATAACCATTATCTTTAACGGGAAGGTCAGTTACTTTAAGCTGCTGATCAGTCGTTGAAGGACGAAGAACAGATGAAGTATCATACCCGGCATTCCTGATGTTTGAGTGTTCGTTTTCATCAAGCTGCAGCCAGATATAATCCAGATCATCCGGAGAATTGTTGTAGTAAGTTACCGTTTCTGAACCTTTCAGATTTCTTTTATCCTCATCCAGATAAGCGGAAATGTTATAGTCGGCTCTGTTTTGCCAGTATCCGTGTCCCGGAGCTCCTGAAGCTGTTCTGTAAATGTTGGGTGTTGGTAGAATAGTTCCCAGCTGTTCAAACTTGTTGCCATGGTTGCTGCCCGGGTTATTCTGAATATTTTGTGCGGTGAAACCTGTATATGCAAATACAGAAAGTGAAAGTATAACAACTTTTAGTTTCATAACCGAAATGATTTATTAATGATCAAAGATAGTAATAAGCTCTTGAAATAATGAAAATATTTAGCTTTTAAAAAGGAATTCTTTCCAAAGTCATTTTTAAGGATAAAGCAAATACCCCGGAAGAAACAAAGAGGATCCAGTCTTTTTTATTCACTTTGAAAAGATTGAGTGCAATAAACAGGATGATTAAGATTGCAGCAACAATTACAATCTGTCCCAGTTCCAGACCAATATTGAATCCCAGCAGAGGTAAAGCAATACTTTGACTTTTTGCTATCATTACTCTTGCGGTATTGGCAAATCCCATTCCATGGACCAGACCAAAGATCAGAGCAAGATAGTAATTGGCCCTCATCAAGGTCTGTTTCTGATTTTTCATAATGATATTATCCAATGATGTCAGGACAATCGTCAGAGGAATTAAAAACTCAACCCAGTCAGACGGAACTCTGAAGACATCCAGAATACTTAAAGCTAATGTAATGGAATGCCCGATGGTAAATGCAGTAACAAGAATCAGAATTTTTTTCCAGTCGCTGTAAGAATAAACAGCAATCAACGCCAGAACAAACAACTGATGATCTAAAGCATCCAAAGAAATAATATGTTCCCATCCGAGGTTTAAGTAAAAAAGAAAATCCTGCATTTTGGTTAAAAATATTTATTGCAAAAATAAACATTTCATTGATGGGAGCTAATCATATGGAATTTTTACATCAACTTTTCCTGAATCAATTATAATTGGAAGGAGTTTTTATAACTGCTGCTTTTTTTATATTTGCTGTAAAAATAGAATTCATGTCGGGTAAGCTTTTTTTGGGATTTTTTTTATTCGTAACTATAGTATTTCAGAGTTTTGTGAGCGATGAAGCTTTTCATCCTTACCATGTAGGTTCTGTAGAAATTAATTATAATTCAAAATCCAGAACGTTTGAAGTGACCGGACGATTCTTCCTTGATGATATGGAAAATGGTCTGGGAAAAAAATATGGAGGAGCTTTTCATTTTAATGATGAAAAATATAAAGCAAAATTGAATGATGCTCTGCAAAAATACTGTTCTGAATATTTCAAGCTAAAAGCTGATAACAAATTTTTAAAAGTAAACTATATCGGCTATGAAGAAGATCAGGAATCTGTAGATATCTTTCTCGAGTCTGAACCTGTAGCCACGCCTAAAAAAGTGGAAACTGCCGTAAGTTTTCTGTACAACCTTTTCGATGATCAGATCAATATCGTTCATATCATTGTAAACGGACAAAGAAGCAGTGAAAAACTTACTTATCCTAACCGCTATCTCTATAAACAGTTCTAAGCGTATTAATTTTCCAGCTGAAGCAGCGTACTAATCCCTTTTGCATGGGCAAGAAGATCAGGGAAAAAATCATCATAACATTGCTGAAGATGATCTTTATTCTTTAAAAAAGCTTCAAAAACAGGAATATCCTTATCCAGATATTTTGCTTTATTCAATACATTCTGAATACTGAATTTAATTCCCCAGTCTTCACGGTAATTATAAAGCCAGTCATCCTGTTCCATCTTGACCAGCATTTTTTTGAAATTTTCAGGAAGCCATTGTTGATGGGCATTCAAAACGCTGTAAACTTTGAGAGAATGCGCTTTCCATTCTGCCAAAGAGTGCAGGGAAAGATCTCTGGCTACAAAGTGATCCATAGAAACATCCACAAATGCACCGGCATACAGTCTTACCAAAGGAGCAAATATTTTTTTAGCCTCATGAATAGCGGGATGGGAATCTGTATACGTATCAATAGCTCTGTGCAGGGTAATTCCGTCCTGAATATCCTTTGGAAAAGAAAAACGATCTCTATTGCGGATGAAATCTTCGAGAAATTGTCCCACGATCTGCCCGTCGGTAAAAGAAAGAAAAGAATGAGCCAGATAATTCATAACTTAAAGGTATGAATTAAAAGTGAATGTTTGATAATAGTGAATAGTGAATCCGCTTCGCTCGTGAATTTTTTATCCAAGTCCAATTGACTATTGATTTGCAAAGCAAAATTGATCATTCACTTTAGAAAAGCCTCTCATGGAAATCCTCAATCTTACTCACTTCCTCAATCTTTATCCCAAATTTTCTTTTTGGAATTTTATTAAGATTGGAAACAAATATTTTTTCATAACCCAGTTTTTCAGCTTCAGTAATTCTTTGTTCCACCTGTGCTACAGGACGTATTTCACCGCTTAATCCAATTTCTCCGGCAAAACAGTAATGTTCTGAAATGGCAATATCCTCATTGGATGAAAGAACAGAAGCTACCACGGCCAGATCCAGTGCCGGGTCATCCGTTTTTATTCCTCCGGTAATATTCAGGAAAACGTCTTTTGCCCCTAATTGAAAACCAGCTCTTTTTTCCAGTACAGCCAAAAGCATATTCAGCCTTTTAGAATCAAAACCGGTAGAGCTTCTTTGAGGAGTACCATACACGGCAGTACTTACCAATGCCTGAATCTCCAGAAGCATCGGTCGGTTTCCTTCCAGAGTTACCGCAACGGAGTTACCGGACAGTTCCTCAAATTTCTTGGTGATCAGAATTTCAGAAGGGTTTTTAATTTCTTTTAATCCCTGAGAAACCATTTCATAGATACCAATCTCGGAAGTAGATCCAAAACGGTTCTTATTCGCTCTCAGCAATCTGAAAAGGTGATTACGGTCTCCGTCAAAATTGAGAACCACATCCACCATGTGTTCCAGAACTTTTGGTCCTGCAATTTGTCCGTCTTTGGTAATGTGTCCTACAAGAAACACCGGAGTATTGTTTTCTTTGGCATATTTGATGATCTCATTGGAGCATTCCCGGATTTGAGAGACGGTTCCCGGGGAACTTTCTATCAGCTGAGACTGTAAGGTCTGAATAGAGTCAATGATCATGAAATCCGGTTCCAGTTTTTTGGCCTCGTGAAGGATTTTTTCCAATGATGTTTCAGTAAAAAGGAAGCAGTTTGGATTTTGAATATCTGTAAGCCTGTCTGCTCTCATTTTAATCTGAGAAGCACTTTCTTCCCCCGAAACATAGAAGATTTTTTTCTTCATTTTCAAAGCAAGCTGAAGCAGAAGCGTAGACTTCCCGATTCCAGGTTCACCACCAATCAAAGTAACGGAGCCTAAAACAATTCCGCCACCTAAAACACGGTTCAATTCATCAGAAGGAGTTTTTATTCTCGGCTCTTCACTCGTTACCACTTCAACAATATTGATCACATGTTGTTTGGTTTTTGAGAAAGGAGGAGTTTTATGAGAAGGTTTTTCAACCACTTCTTCCACCAGAGTGTTCCATTCTCCACAGTTTTTACATTGCCCGAGCCATTGAGGATATTGTGTTCCGCAGTTTTGACAGAAATATGCTGTTTTCAGTTTTGCCATACTGCGAAGTTATAAAAAAGCATTTTTCTTTCAGAATCTAAATGAATTTAATATTAAAAACTAATCCATCCGCAGTAGAAATATCTTTCATATCTTAGCTTTGTTCAATTAATAATAGTAATGTAAAATATAATTACAATGAAAAAAGTATTTTTATCTTTCGTATTTGCGCTTTTAAGTGTTGTAGCGTTTGCACAGGGAACCTGGCAGGTAGATCAGATGCATTCATCGATTAACTTTAATATCAAGCACATGGGAATTAGTTTTGTGCAGGGAAGGTTTGATAAATTTGATGGAAAAGCAGCCACTGGTAGTGCTAATCTGGATAATGCCGATTTAAACTTTTCTATCAGTGTTCCAACCATTAATACGGGAGTGGACATGAGAGACAGACATCTTATAAGCGAAGAGTTTTTTGATGTTGCCAAATATCCAACTATTGAATTTAAAAGTTCTTCCATTACAAAAGATAAAAACAACAATTATATCGTAAAAGGGAAACTGACGATGAAAGGAGTGGAGAAAGAAATCAGTGCTCCGGCTACATTCGGTGGAATTACAAAAAATAAAGACGGAAAAGAAGTTATGGGAATTCAGACAAAATTTACAGTGAATCGTCTGGATTATGGCATTAAATATGATCCGTCTGGTGCTGGAATAGCAAAAGATGTTGAAGTAACAGCTTATTTTGAATTTGTTAAGCAGTAATATTTCAAAATATATCAACTAAAAAGGTTTTCCATTGAGTGGAAAACCTTTTTAGTTGATAGACAGAAATCATGTTGGTTATAACTTTGTTTCATTTGCTTATATCGGATATAGATAAAAATTTTTATCAGGTTTTATTATTGTTTGAGTGGTGTTTTTTAATTTTCAAAATGTAAATAATTGCTTTGTATCTCTTTTTCCCATAACTTTGCACAAACCTAATCTAATGAGTAAAAAGAATACAAAGTACATCTTTGTGACAGGAGGTGTAACTTCATCTTTGGGAAAGGGAATCGTTTCTGCTTCTCTGGGACTTCTACTAAAATCACGCGGCTTTAATGTAACGATCCAAAAATTAGATCCTTATATCAATATCGACCCAGGAACTTTGAATCCTTATGAGCACGGAGAGTGCTATGTAACTGAAGATGGTGCGGAGACGGATCTGGATTTAGGCCACTATGAGCGTTATCTTGATGCTCCTACATCCCAAAACAATAACGTTACTACAGGAAAAATCTACCAGACTGTAATTGAAAAAGAAAGAAAAGGAGACTTCCTTGGAAAAACAGTTCAGGTAATTCCTCATATTACTAACGAAATCAAACGTAGAATAAAAATCCTTTCAAAACAGAACTACGATATCATCATTACGGAGATCGGAGGAACGGTAGGGGATATTGAATCTTTACCATACATTGAAACTGTTCGCCAGTTGAAATGGGAATTGGGAGAGCGCAATTCTATGGTGATTCACCTTACTTTACTGCCTTATCTGGCTTCAAGTGGAGAATTAAAAACAAAACCATCCCAACACTCCGTTCGTCAGTTGATGGAAAGCGGAATTATGGCAGATGTTTTAGTGTGCAGAACGGAACATAAAATTCCTAAAGATCAGAGAGCAAAGCTTGCTCAATTCTGTAACGTTGCCTTGGAAAACGTTATCGAGTGTAAAGATCTGGAAACAATCTATGAAGTTCCGATGTATCTTCAGAAACAAAACTTTGATGATGTAGTATTGAAAGAACTGGATCTGAAAAGTGATAAAACAGCTGATCTTAAAGACTGGAAGAACTTCCTTAAGAAATTCCAGAATCCTAAGAAGACAGTTGAGATTGCATTGGTTGGAAAATATATTTCTCTTCAGGATTCATATATTTCTATTGCTGAAGCTTTCAAACATGCAGGAGCTGACCTTGAAACTGAAGTAAAAGTAAGATGGGTATACAGTGGAGATATCACAGAGGAGAATATTAAAGATACTCTGAAAGGAGTAAATGGTATCCTTGTAGCTCCAGGTTTCGGAGACAGGGGAATTGAAGGAAAAGTTCTTACCGCAAAATATGCAAGAGAAAATAAAATTCCAATGTTGGGAATCTGTTTAGGAATGCAGATCATGACGGTTGAATTTGCAAGAAATGTTTTAGGACACACCAAAGCAAACTCAATGGAATTTGATACAGCAACTCCGGATCCTGTAATTTCTTTAATGGAAGAACAGAAAAATGTAGTAGATAAAGGAGGAACAATGCGTCTTGGAGCATGGAAATGTTCTTTGAAAAATGGTTCTAAACTATTTGACATCTACGGAAGCAAGAATATTTCTGAAAGACACCGTCACCGTTACGAATTCAACAGTGATTATCTTCAGGAATTTGAGAAAAATGGTTTCCTTGCTACAGGTACAAACCCTGAGACAGGCTTGGTAGAAGCGCTTGAGCTTCCTGATCACCCGTTCTATGTGGGAGTTCAGTATCACCCGGAATATAAGAGTACGGTAGCAACACCGCATCCTTTATTCAGAGCTTTCATCAAAGCTTGCGAAAAGAAATAAGGTAATATTTTATCATAAACGTCTACACATAAACTCAGGCTGATTATTCTCAGCTTGAGTTTATTATATAGTAATGTATTATAGTATAGAGTTTTGATAAAAAAACAGTATTTTTGTCAGCTCAAATTTGCTGCAGATTTATCAGTTTTCTTATAGTTCTGCAGTAAGCTAAGAATAGGAAATTTTAATTATAACAAAAATAAAATGCAACAAAACAACGGAATCGATAAGAAGCAAATGATTAGTTTCGCGGTTTTATGCCTGGTTCTCTTCGGTTTTATGTTCTATTTCCAGAACAAACAAGTGAAAGAAGAGGAGTTAAAAGCTCAGCAGCAGAAAACGGAACAGGTAAAAAATGCCGTAAAACAAACTCAGGCAAACAATATCAATCCAAATGTAACTCCGGGTGCAATTCAGACCGCGAGCCTGTCAAACACAGAATTAAATGTTGAATTCTCAAGCTTAGGAGGACAGGTTTCTAAAGTTCAGCTTTCAAAATATAAAGCATATGATCACAAAACAGATAAAGCAGATCTTCCTCTTTACCTGATCAATAAAAATAATTCTAACTACGGTTTCCAATTTAAAGATAAAACAGGAAAAGTAATCAATACTAAAGATTTAGTTTTCTCACCTGCTGTTAATGGAAATTCGGTAACGATGACGGCCAATTATAATGGTGCTGCTATCCAGTTTATTTATACATTACTTCCAAAATATACTTTAGATTTTAAAGTAAGAACTCAAGGTTTAGCCAATATCACATCTGACAATAAAGCAGATTTTATCTGGGATTACAATGTAAGAAACCTGGAAAAAGGTAGAGCTCAGGAGCAGTCTCACTCAGAATTCTCTTATGCTTTCAATAATTATAAGGATTATGATTATGATGGAAGAACAACAATGGATGAGGAGAAAGAAACGCTTAACTGGATTGGAGTAAAGCAGCAGTTCTTTTCTTCAGTGATTGAAGCTAAAAATGGTTTTACACATAGTAAAGGTAACCAGGAGACTGTTGAGGAAGGAGAGTATTTGAAGAAACTAAATTATGAAGGTTTCGTTCAGATGACCGGAAGTGAATTGAATCAGGATTTTACATGGTATTTTATGCCATTGGATCTTCCATTGTTGAAATCTTATGATAAAAACTTTGATGAGATTTTACCATTAGGATGGTCTTTTATCGGTTGGATGAACCGTTATTTCTTTATGTGGTTGTATAGTGTTATCGCTGGCTGGGGATTATCTGCAGGCTGGGTAATTTTTGTAATGACTATCATTGTGAAGTTGATTTTATCACCAATTATGTATAAGCAACATAAATTGAGTGCGATGATGAAGGTAATCCGTCCGGAAATTGATGAAGCGAATGCTAAATTTAAGGATGCGGATCCAATGAAGAAACAGCAGGCTACAATGGAGATCTATAGAAAAGCCGGAGTGAATCAGATGGCGGGATGTTTACCGGCATTGGTGCAGATTCCTATCTTCTATGCATTGTTCCGTTTCTTCCCGAACTTTATTGACCTTAGAGGGCAGGGGTTCTGGTTTGCAAAAGATTTAACGGCTTATGATGATTTGATCAAACTTCCGTTTAAAGTTCCTTTCCTGGGAGATCATCTGAGTATTTTTGCATTAGCTTGTACAATTGTTATCTTAATATATACGGTAATGACTTCAGGAAATATGCAGCAGCCTCAACAGGAAGGAATGCCAAATATGAAGGTTTTAATGTATATCTTCCCGATTACATTCCTATTTTTCCTTAATACTTCGGCTTCAGGTCTTTCATGGTATTATTTTGTATCGAATGCGATTAACATCTTAATTATCCTTGTAATTAAATACCTGATCCTGGATGAAAAGAAAATCCATGCTCAGATTCAGTCTAACAAGGAAAAACCGAAAGCAGAAGGTAAGTTCCAGAAGAGAATGAGAGAAATGATGGAGAAAGCTCAGGAGCAGCAAAAAGTTCAGGAGCAGCAGAGAACTAAGAAAAAATAATTCTTAAATTATATTATAAAAAAGAGAAGCAAAAAATCATTGCTTCTCTTTTTTTATTTGGATTTTATTTAGAATGATTTCAAATTTCTCATCTTGGCATGAGAATTTAATAATTGAAAATGAGGTGTTTCAATCATATTTCAATCTAAAAGATTGTCTGTGATGAGATGTCGGACCATGCTTTATCAAGGCTTCCTGGTGTTTTTTTGTGGCATAGCCAAAATTAGTATCCCAACCGTATTCAGGATGCTCTTCATGAAGCTTGATCATTAATTTATCCCTATAGTTTTTGGCAAGAATAGACGCCGCAGCAATAGATAAAACCTTTGAATCTCCTTTAATGATACATTGATGGGGAATGTAATTATAAGGATGAAATCTGTTTCCATCTACCAGAATAAGCTCCGGAATTATGGTAAGCTTATCCAGTGCACGATGCATCGCATGAATACTTGCGTTAAGAATATTATGCTCATCAATAAACGAAGGAGGAAGCTCTGCTATGGCATAGTTTTTCACATTGTCTTTGATATAGCTATCCAGTTCCATCCTGGTTTTGAACGTTAATTTTTTTGAATCATTCACCAGATTTTGTTTGAAATCATCATCTAAAATTACTGCAGCAGCTACCACCGGACCGCTTAAACATCCTCTTCCTACTTCATCACATCCAGCCTCGATGTAAAGGTTCGACCAGTTTTTTATTAGCTCCATGAATTGTTTATCTGAATGCAAAAATATGAATTTTTATAGGAAGTGGTTTTATGTGGTTTTTATTACTTCTGTTAATATAATGGTTATAATTTACCATCATCTAGACTTCGTGTTGGGATTGTTAATTATTTTAGGTTTTGAAATTAATGAAAAAATGTGTATTTTTTTGATGAGTTATTAGTTTTCATGTGTTTTGTCTGTTGTTGTTTTTGTTAATTATAAAACTTTAACATTTTTTTTGGTTATTTTGGGAAAGTTTCACATATTTGTAATCTGTAAAAATAATTGAATTTGATATGAAGAAATTAACTGCGAGTGTTTTCGCGGTTGTACTATCGTCATCATTTGTGATGTTGTCAGCCCAAAACACAAAAGATACCCTGAAAACCAAAAATATTGAGGAGATAGTTGTTACTGGAGCCTTAGGTATTAAAAAGAAACAAGATGCTGTAACAGCGGCAAGCCAGGTCGTAGGAACTAAGGAGCTTAATGCAGCATCAAACCCAAACGCTGTTCAGTCATTGACAGGTAAAGTGGCAGGTTTGCAAATTACAACAACAAGTGTGGGTGTAAACTCAACTAACAGGATTGTATTAAGAGGGACCCGCTCTATAACAAGTGACAACCAAGCTCTAATTGTTATAGATAATGTGATTTCTTCCTCAGCTGTATTTCAACAACTACCTCCTGACGCAATTGAAAATGTCAATGTTATTAAAGGACTTCAAGGAGCCGCTTTGTATGGTTCCCAAGGGGTGAATGGAGTGATTGTTGTTACTACTAAAAAAGGAAGTAATAACCAAAAAATTCAGTTTAATCTTAATTCATCGGTTGAAATTTCCTCTGTTTATAAATTACCAAAAATTCAGACTAAGTATGGACAGGGTGTTCAGGATGAGACTTTCAGTGATGTAGATTATAACGGAACAAATCATGTTCCTTGGGAGAATACTTCTTGGGGACCAGCTTTTGATGATCCGAAAATTGGAGGACAATATGTAGAAACCGGTTTACCACAAGCAGATGGAAAGTTCCTTTTTGCAAAATATGCACCAGTTAAAGATCATTTCTCGAAATTTTTTAAAACCGGAGTTACTTTCCAGAATGGAGTATCTATGAACGTTGGTGGATCTGACGCATATGCTTATTTGAATTTGAACAGAATGAGTAGTGATTTCATGGTGGAAGGAGATCAAATGCTTAAGAATTCATTTCTATTTAAAGCAGGTAAGAAATTTGGGAAATTTAGAATAGATGGTGATATTAACTATATTTACAGATCTACTACTGAAACAAGTCATGACTTATATGGAGAAATGTTACAAATGCCAAGTAATATTGACATTAGAAATTATAGAAACTCTGGATTAGAAGGCAATTATAGCGTTTATGCGTTGAATCCTTATTGGACAATTCAAAATGAAAGATATAATGCAAAGACTAATTTTATTTCAGCTATAATAGGTCTTCAATATGAATTTAATGATCATATTAATGTTACATATAAAGGAGGTTTGCAGAATACGATGGGAGATTTTGATAATTATAATAATGGTTTCAAATTTACCCGTCAGTATAATGGTACAGGAACAGGAATAGATGGAACCTATTTTTCTGACTATGGGACAGGTGATGTTACTTCTCTGTTTAGACAAAGTCTTTCTAAAACCTCAAATTATTATGGGGATTTATTAGTTAACTTTGATTATAATTTAACGGATAATATAGTATTAAAGCTTAACACAGGTATTAATACTCAAGATAATAATTATAGAATTAACGAGGTAGGAGGTGAAAACCTTAAAATAGCTAAATGGTATAATTACGCGAATGTTTTAAACCCGTATTTAGCTTATCAGTTAAATAATTACCAACTAAGAAGCCGTGTATTTGCTGTATTGGGGAACTTGGATTTATCATATAAAAATTATTTATATTTAAATGGTACTTATAGACAAGAGTGGAACTCTGTTTTTTCTGTTCGTCCAACAGGTACTTATGAGCAAGATTTACGAAGCTATGGATATTTTTCTGCCGGTTTAAGTTTTATACCTACTAATGCTTTCGAAAGCCTGAAAGGAGATATACTGAATTATGCAAAAATATCCCTATCATATACAAGTGTAGGAAACGCTCCAATAGCTGCCTATGCTGTGGATCAGATTGGGTCATTCCCTACGGGCTATCCATTTGGAACTAATACCGCTTATATTGCTAATCAAAATCCTACATCTGAAATTATACGACCTGAAAATGTTTATACGAAAGAAGCAAACTTATATTTAGGTTTCTTTAAAGATCGGTTGACTTTAACAGGTTCTTATTCTCAATCCGATACAAAAAGATTGATTACTCGTGTAACGTCTAGTTCAACTACAGGTTTGGCAAGTCTTCAGAATAATTTTGGAAGAATGGTTAATAATACATATGAACTTGAATTAGGAATTACACCCATTAAAACCAAAGATGTAGAATTAAATATTAGAGGGTTCTATTCCTCTTCAATAGCTAGAATTAAAGAATTGCCAGAAGGAGTAGATGAAGTGAATTTATTAAGTTATTCAACTCCTGGTGTTGGTATTTTTGCTATTAAAGGTGAAAAAATGCCAATGATAAAAGGAACAAAATACCAGCGAGATCCTAATGGAAATATTATTGTTGATTCTAATGGAAATCCTTTAACAACATCTACTTTTGAAATATTAGGAAAAGCAAATCCAGACTACATTTTAGGTATGAACCTTAGCTTTAGAGTTAAAGGCTTTACTCTTTCTGGTACTATGGATTACAGAAAAGGTGCTAGTTTTATCTCAATGTCTAAAAGGTTATTAATGTTTACTGGTGCAGATCCTATGACTGCTGATTATGATAGAAGTCAAGGGTATGTTATACCAAATTCTGTGCAGCTTGTTAATGGAAATTATGTTACTAATAATACTCCTGTAGGAAACAGTGCAGATTATGGAGGTGCGGTATCTTATTTTACAGGAGCAGGAAGAAATATTGGTGAAAATCTTGTTGTTGACGGAACTGCATTAAAGGTAAGAGAATTAGCTTTAAGCTATAGCTTGCCAAAATCACTGTTAGCATCCACTTTTGTTAATTCTGCTACTTTAGGAGTTTTCGCAAGAAATCCGTTTATAAAATATGCAGATAATAATTTGAATTATAATGATCCGGAAACTGCTTCTGGTAACGGTAATGCTAATGGTATAGCATTAGACACACAATATCCGAATTATAGAACATTTGGATTTAACTTAAATGTAACTTTTTAATTGGACGAGAAATTATGAAAAATATTAAGATAAGTACTTCGTTAATCATTGGAGCGTTGGCTTTAGCCTCTTTTCATTCATGTAATAGATACCTGGATATTAATGAAAATCCAAATGCTATTCATATTGAGGAGGTGACTCCGGATTTATTATTGCCAGGAACAAACACCCAGATATTTAGAACTCAGGCAACTACCATGAATGTTTTTGGTAATTTAATGATGAACTCTTGGGCTGGTAACTCGTATGTTTATGGTTCTCCTTATGTAAGAGAATTCAACCTTAATACTGTGGATAATAGTTTTTATAATGGTATTTGGGACGGGTTATACCGTAACATGGCAAACTATAAACTAATAGAGAACTATCCTAATACTGATGGTGCTCAAGATTATTATGTGGCAGCTGCTAAAATTATGAGAGCATTTTATATGCAGACAATAGTTGATTTATATGGAGATGCTCCTTTTTCCGAAGCGTTTAATTATCAATCAAATTTGACTCCTAAATATGATGATGATAAAAATATTTATCATGCTGAAATTGAAGATTTGGAAAAAGCTATTTCATTAATTCAACATGCAGGATCAAATGTAATAGCTTTGAATCCTTCTACAGATAATATTTTTGGAGGATCAACAACTAAATGGATCGAATTTGCTAATACTATTAAATTGAGATATCTTGTAAGAATGAGTCGAGTTACAGGTTCGGAAGCTACTTACAGAGACCAAAAATTAGCATCATTAAACGGTGTAGATTTTCTTAATGAAGATGTTTTGATAAATCCTGGGTATTCGGCTGCTACAGATGATCAACAAAATCCTTTTTATGGGGCATATATCAGAACAACGGCTGGAACTAGAGTAGGTCAGGTTGTTACTGTTTCAGAGCATTTTGCTAATGCATTAAATGGTAATCCAAATAATTTGGTATTACCTAATAATCCATCAAATATTTATGATAAATACACAGGTCTTGCTGATCCTAGAAGAGGAAGAACATTTACATTAGTTTCAGGCGCTTTAAAGGGTATTCGCCAAGGTGCTTTAGCGGGTGAACCTGGAGCACCAACAGGAAACAACTCTGTTTCAAGAATAGGTTTGGGAATTACAAGTGAGTTATCCACTGCAAATAATTCTACAAATATTAATCTTGGTTCTACTAAATCAGGAGTAATTATGTCAAAATCAGAAATTAAGTTTCTTCTTGCAGAGGCAGCTTTAAGATATTCTTCAGTAAATTTAGGAAATGCCCAGACTTATTTTGAGGATGGAATACAAGCTTCATTTACTTATTTAGGTGCAACAGGTGCAACAGCTTATATTACTTCTGCAAACTTAAGACCAGGCCTAGGTTGGACAGGATCGATGGAGCAGAAAATAGATGCAATTATGACACAGTCCTGGATTGCAAATACAAGTATAAATCCTATTCAATCATTTATTAATTATAATAGAACAGGTTATCCTTATACTCCATTAGCAACAACGACTAATAAGCCTAATAAACCATATCGATTAATATATCCTGTGTCTGAATATGTTGCAAATTCAGCAAATGTACCAAATGTTTCAAGTGCGGACGCTTTCGTAAGAAATCAGTTCACTCCATTTTGGAATCAAAATTAATTTTTGCAATACAATTTTAATATATTTTACCGCCTTCGGGCGGTTTTTTTGTTTTTAAAATCTCATATTTCTTTAATTATAAAAAATATGCCAAGCATAATACATGGGTAAGTGTAAAGGTTTTTTTATTTTTTTGCATATTTCAATATATTGATACTCAAATTGTTTTACGTTCTGAGAGTTACAATTTATTATAGATAATATCAATTTAAATGATTGTTATTGTTTCTTAAATAAAATTAACGATTAAACAATATGTTTTTGTTAAATAACTTGTTTTTAACTTATTTTAATGCTTTGTTTTCTGTTTTTATTCTAAAATATTGAACAAGTTGTATTTTTTTCAAATTTTGCTTTGTTGTATTAAGAAAGTTTTACAAATTTGTAACGTCACAAAAATTAATTTGATATGAAGAAACTAACAGCAAGTCTTCTTGTTTTAGTAATGTCTTCTTCCATAGCTGTTGCGAACGCCCAGCAAAAGAATGATACTATTAAAACAAAAGAAATTGAGGGTGTGGTTGTAACTGCACTCGGAATTAAAAGAGAGAAAAAATCTCTTGGTTATGCTTCCGAAGAAGTAAAGGCAGCAGAATTAACCGGTGGAACGACAAATACTGGTAACGTAGCATCGCTTCTTTCAGGTAAGGTAGCCGGGCTACAGGTAAATACAAACAACAACTTTGGCGGATCTGCCAATCTTTTGATCAGAGGATACAAATCTTTAAATGGTGGCTCTCCACTTATTGTAATTGATGGTTCCCCAGTTAATAATACAACGGTAACAACAGGAGCTCCTTTCGATTATGGTAATTTCTTATCAGATATAAACCAAGAAGACATTGAGTCAATTAACGTACTAAAAGGAGCTGCGGCGTCTGCTTTATACGGAGAAAGAGGAAGTGATGGGGTTATCCTTATTGTAACTAAAAGCGGTAGAGGTAATAATGATGGAAGCTGGGGAGTTACTTTAAACTCGGGGATTACTGCTGGTTTCATTGATAAATCTACATTCCCTAAATATCAGACAAAGTATGGGGCTGGATATGGAGGTGAATCATGGAATGAAGATCCGGGGCCGGGAGGATATAATTATGCTAACTTTGGAGATGATGCATCTTATGGACCTGCATTTAATCCTAATTCATTAGTTTACCAATGGGACTCATTTGACCCATCTTCGCCTAATTATGGTAAAGCAACACCTTGGGTAGCTGCTAAAAACGGACCTATCAAATTTTTCGAAACACCAGTCACTTATATTAATACCATCACCCTTGAAAAAGGAAATAAAACTTCAAACCTTTCCTTATCATATTCCAATATGCTTTCTAATGGTTTGATGCCAAACTCTGAGTTAAGAAAAAACACAATCTCAGCGAAATTCAGCCATGATTTTACAGATAAATTACATGCTTCTGTTTTCACTACATTAACTCTACAAGGTACAAGAGGACGTAATGAAACAGGTTATTCAGATAATATCGTTTCTGGTTTTAGACAATGGTGGCAGACTAACACAGATGTATATGCTTTAAGAAATGCCTATCAAAACAATGGCAACAGCAACTTCTCTTGGAATAGAACATCTGCAGCTGATGGAACTCCTCAGTATTGGAATAACCCTTATTTCCAAAGATATCAGAGTTATCAGTCAGATGACAGAACAAGAGTCTTTAGTTACGCACAATTAAAGTATGATATTTCTAAAAACTTCGGTATCACAGGTAAGTTGTCTTATGATGATTTGCAGATGGTTGTAGAAGAAAGGCTGATGAACGGATCATTACCTCAGGTATTTGGCGCTTCAGGTCTTAATGTTGGCTCAGGATACGCAAGAACCAATGTCAAGAATTCAGAGATGAATTTTGATTTATTTGCGAACTATAAATTTGATATCACTCCTGATTTAAACGTAAGTGGAATTGCGGGAGGAAACGTTAGAAGAAATTTGATCGATAATGTATATATGAGTACAGAAGGTGGGTTATCTAAACCAGGACTTTTTGCTATATCTAACTCAGTAAGAACAATACTTCCTCCTGATGAAAATTATGCAAAATTTTTAACCTCAAGTTTATATGCAACAGCATCTTTTGGCTATAAAAACTTTTTATTTGTAGATGGTACTTTCCGTGTCGACCAATCTTCTAATTTACCAAAAGGAAATAACAGTTACTCATATCCATCAGTAACAGGCTCGCTTATCTTGTCAGAATTTGTAAAACAACCATGGCTTAGCTTCTGGAAGATTAGAGGAAACTATGCGGAAGTGGGTTCTTCGACGTCTAATTATAGGTTAGCAAATACATTTAAAGCAAGAGGAGAAGGTTTATTTGATCAACCTTATTTCCTTGCGAATCCCAATTTGAAACCTCAAAGGTCTAAAGAAACAGAATTTGGTATGGAGGCTCAGTTCTTCAAAAATCGACTAGGTTTTGATGTTGCTATTTATAAGACTAAAACTATTGATCAGATTATTAATTTGCCGGTATCTTCAGCTACAGGATATAGAACATTCTTGGTAAATGCAGGACAGATTGATAATAAAGGTATTGAAGTTCAGTTGAATGGTACTCCATTTAAATCCGATAACTTTACTTGGGATATCAACGTAAACTGGTCTAAGAATGAAAATAAAGTAATTGCATTAAATGGTAATTCACAGAATTATCTAATGGCAACCTATCAAAATGGAGTTTCTTTGAATGCTCGTGTAGGAGAAGCTTTTGGAGCATTAGTTGGATCAGACTATCAATATGATGCTAATGGTAACAAAATTGTTGATCCTGTCAGCGGAAATTATCTTAGAAATAATAATCAGGTTATCGGAAATATTACACCAGATTGGGTAGGAGGTGTAAGAAACAGTTTCCGTTATAAAGATTTCTCTTTAAGTTTCCTTATTGATGTAAAACAAGGAGGAGATGTATATTCTCCGGATATGGCTTACGGTACTGCAACCGGATTATATGAAGAAACGGCTTATTATAGAGAAAGCGGAATAATTAATCCAGGAGTAAATCCAAATGGAAATCAAAATACTACAGTTGCTGGAGATCCAACAAGTGCTGGTAGTGTAGATGGATATGGAGTTATGCCAAATAAGAGATTTGTATACGATGCTTCTTATGTAAAATTAAGAGAAGCTAGCATAGGATATTCATTGCCAAAATCTATTTTAGCGAATACTTCTATTCGGGATGCAAAAATATCTATTGTAGGTAGAAATTTATGGATTATCCATAAAAATTTACCATACGCTGACCCGGAAGCAGGTACAGGTAACGGATTAGCAGCAAAAGGACAGTCTATTGGGGTGTTGCCTACGACTCGTGATATTGGAATAGATATAACTTTAAAATTCTAAAAAAATGAAAAAAATATTTTTAATTATAGGCTTAGCTTCATTATCGTTAACTTTTACATCTTGCGAAAGAGAGATTACCTCATTGAATGAAGATCCTAAGCATCCGACGGAAGTGCCTTCCGGAGTACTTTTTGCAAGTGCAGAACAGGTTTTACTTGATCAAATATTGAACGTAAATGTTAATCGTAATATTACCAGATTTTTTACTCAGCAATGGTCAGAAACAACCTATATTGATGAGTCAAGATATGATATGGTATCACGACCTATTCCTAGAAACCATTATAATCGTATGATGGCTTCTTCATCTGCAACAGTAAATTCTCCAGGAGTTCTTTCAGCGTTGAGAGATGCCAGAAAATTTCTTGATGGTGAGGGAGTAAGCGGTATTGCAAAAAATAATAATATTGCTATGATTGAATTGGTAAATGCTTATGCATGGGCTAATTTAGTTGATACCTATGGTGATATCCCTTATTTTGGTGCTCTTAAGGCAACAGCAGAAAATCCAGGCAATTCCGAAATTCCTTATGACGATGCAAAGACGATTTATCTGGATCTTATAAAAAGAATAGATGCCGCTCTCGCTATGATTGATACTTCAGGTACTGGATATTCCAATGATCTGATTTATAAGGGAGATATGTCAAAATGGAAAAAAATGGGTAATTCTTTGAAATTTAGACTAGCGGTTACTCTTTCTGATGTGGAACCCGCTCTGGCTAAAACTTATGCGGAAGCAGCATATTCAGGAGGATTATTTACAGAAAAGGCAGATAACTTCGGATTACAGACTTTCCCTTCAGGTTTATTATCAAACCCTGTTTATCAGGATGTAATCCAGTCTGGTAGAAATGACTTTTTGCCTTCAGATGTTTTAGTTAATTTTATGAATGGTAAAAATGACCCAAGAAGAGCCATTTGGTTTACAACTGTAGGAGGTGCATACCTTGGAGGTAAATATGCTAAACAAAACGTTTTTGGACAATATTCTCACTTTACAAATGCTATTTCGGGAGAAAATGCTCAAGGGTTCCTGTTAGATTATACAGAAATCATGTTTTTAAGAGCTGAAGCTGCACAGAGAGGATTTAGTGTAGGAGGTGCTGCTGCTACTTTATATAATGATGCTATTATGGCTTCTATGGCAGAATATGGAGTAAGTCTTGCAAATGCTGCTGCCTATGCCGCTGCTAACCCGTATGATGCAGTAAATTGGAAAAAATCAATTGGAGAGCAATCATGGGTAGCTATGTTTAATAAAGGTTTCCAGGCATGGAACTTTGCAAGAAGATTAGATTTCCCTGTATTTGTGAATCCTTCAAACTCTAGAGTAGAGGCAGTGCCGATAAGAATGCGTTATTCTGATCAGGAATATCTTCTGAATGCTGCTAACGTAAATGCTGCTGCATCAAAAATAGGAGGAGATAAAGTTTCAACGAAGATCTTCTGGGATAAGTTTTAATTTGAATAATAATCCGGTTAATGATAATAATATGAGCCGGATGTAGAAAATACTTAATTATGAAATATTTTATTGGAATTCTTTTATTTATGGGAATTGTTTCATGTTCTAATGATGATGATAATAATGTAGTAGCTAACGAAGTGAGCATAAATGGAACCTGGAAACCATTTAAATATGAATTTCGAGGCAAAACTATTACGCTGAATGAATGTGAAGATAAAGGAGTGATAATGATCAATGCAGATTTTTCAGGAGCCTATGACAGATACGAAGCAGGAGTTTCTGGAAATTGTAATTTATCAGATTCTTTTGTAGGAAAATGGGCTTATGATAAATTGTATAACACACTTGCAATTACTTATACAGAGGCTGGAGTTACTAAAACGATGAAAAAAGAAGTACAGTCATATTCTGATACTGAACTTAGAATTCGGGATAATAGTAAGAATCTGGATAATATACCTGGCAATGATGAAGCAGTCTTAGTTTTCAGAAAAGAATAAATATCTCATTTACCTATAAAACCGCCTTCGGGCGGTTTTTTTATTTCCGTATATTTGTACTTCAAAATTTTGAAATGAATATTAAAGATATCATAGAGCAAAAACTTTCAGAAGTCATTTTAAATGTATACCAGTTAAAAGACATCAAGCTGGAAGTTCAGGAAAATAAAACGGAATTTGAGGGTGATTTTACGATTGTCACTTTTCCATTGGTGAAACAGTTGAAAAAAAATCCTGAAAGTATCGGGGTTGAATTAGGTGAAGCTTTGACAGAGCAGACGGAAATTTTTGAAAGCTTTAATGTCGTAAAAGGTTTCCTTAATGTTAAGGTTAAAAATCAATTGTTTGTAGATAACTTCAGATCTGTAAGCAAGAATTTCTCTACCATAGAAAAGAAAAATGCTACGGTAATGGTAGAATATTCTTCACCGAATACGAATAAACCATTACACTTAGGGCACATCAGAAATAATTTATTAGGATTTTCTGTAGCTCAGATTTTAAAAGAAGCCGGATATGATGTAATTAAAACTCAGATCATTAATGACAGAGGAATTCATATCTGCAAATCAATGCTGGCTTGGGAGAAATTCGGGAAGGGAGAAACTCCTGAAACAACGAATACCAAAGGAGATAAGTTTGTTGGAAACTATTACGTAGAATTTGACAAAAATTATAAAAAAGAAATTGCAGAGCTTGTAGAGCAGGGAGTAGGAGAAGAGCAGGCTAAAAAGGATGCTCCGGTGATGAAAGAAGCACAGAAAATGCTTCTGGATTGGGAGAATGGAGATGCAACAGTAAGAGCGCTTTGGGAAGAAATGAATTCATGGGTTTACAAAGGATTCAATGAAACGTATAAAAGACTCGGTGTTGACTTTGATCAGGTTCAATACGAAAGTAATACCTATATTTTAGGAAAAGATCTTATTCAGGAAGGACTGGATAAAGGTGTGCTGTATCAGAAAGAAGACGGTTCTGTTTGGTGTGACCTTACCGATGAGGGACTTGATCAGAAGCTGTTGCTACGTTCAGACGGTACATCAGTGTATATGACACAGGATCTTGGAACAGCAGTTGAACGTTTCAAGCAAAATAATATTCAAAAGCTGATCTACACAGTAGGAAATGAGCAGGATTATCACTTCCAGGTTTTATTTAAAATCCTGAAAAAACTAGGATATGAATGGGCAGATCAGTTGTTCCACCTTTCTTACGGGATGGTAGAACTTCCGGAAGGTAAAATGAAATCCCGTGAAGGTACGGTAGTAGATGCAGATGATTTAATGCAGGAAATGTATGAAACAGCGAAATCTAAAGCTCAGGAATTAGGAAAACTGGAGAGTCTTTCTGAAGAAGAGAAAGAAGCATCATATGAAACAGTGGGGCTGGGAGCATTGAAATACTTTATGCTTAAAGTAGACCCTAAGAAAAAAATGCTTTTCAATCCGGCAGAAAGTATTGATTTTAATGGGAATACGGGGCCATTTATTCAATATACTTATGCACGTATTCAGTCATTGTTGTCTAAAGCTGGTAGTTTACAAACAGAAACAGCTGATATTGAATTAAATCAATCTGAAAAAGAATTGATTATGCAGCTGACAAACTTTAAAACTGTAGTAGCCAAATCAGCGGAAACTTTGAGCCCGGCTTTAGTGGCAAACTATGTTTATGATCTGGTTAAAGCTTATAACTCTTTCTATCAGAATAACCCTATTCTGAATCAGGAAGATGAAAATGTAAAACAATTCCGTTTGAATATTTCGGATATAGCGGCAAAAACGATCAAAAAATCGTTGGAACTACTGGGAATAGGAACAGTAAACAGAATGTAAAAATAAAATCCTCCTGAATTTCAGGAGGATTTATTTATATATGAATATTAATATCTCGTATCAAATAACCCGAATATCAAAACTCGAAATTCGAACCCCGCATTTTACATCTTATCATCACCCTCACCATGCATCTGTTTCAGACTATCTGCATATAACTTGGCTGGAGTCCACCGTGCGTGTTTGGAAAGAACCACCTTATATCCTTTTTTATAAGTATAGACTTTGGTGAATTCGGCGCCAAAAAATATCAGCATACAGGAATAGTTGATCCACATCATAATCAGGATAACTGTTCCGGCAGCACCAAAGGCTGAAGTAGGTTTTACCTGGTTAAAATAAAGACTTAATAAAAACTTTCCTAGTGTAAATAAAACAGTTGTCAGAAATGCTCCTTTCCATACCGGTTTCCAGCTGACCAAAACATCGGGCAGCACTTTAAACATCAAAGCAAATAACAGCATCACAAGGCCAAAACCTACAGCAAAATTCACGGTTTCTACCAGCATATACGTTTCAAATCCAAAATATTGAGTGATAATGGTATTAAACAGGCTGATCAGGGAAGATAAGACCATAGTGATCATCAAAAGAAATCCTAAAATAAGAATCATTCCCAATGAGTTGGCTCTGTCAAGTAAAAATTTAAGTAAAGCTTTTTTTGGAGCAGCTTCTACTTCCCAAAGTGTATTTAACGAATGCTGAAGTTGAAAAAAAAGTGTCGTGGAACCGAAAACCAAGGATCCGACTCCAACGGCTTTCATGAAAATATTCTTTTTGTCAATCAAAGCGCCCGCCAGCATACCTTCGATACTTTTAGCAACATCGGGTCCCATAATGCCGCTGATCTGCGTGCTGATTTGTCCACGGATAGCTTCTTCACCAAAGAAATTTCCTAGTACCCATATGATAATGATCAATAATCCCGGAATTGAAAAGATGGCATAATAAGCAAGACTTGCCGAATCTTTTGATGCGGAAGAATTGTTCCATTCTGTAAATGTGTCTTTCAGAACCTCCCAGAAAAATTTAGTATTTTTGATCATATTAAAAAGGATATCCGATGGCAATATTTAAAACAAGGTTATCTTTTCTCCAGTTAGAGTCTCCGAAATTAATTTTATCGAAGGCCCATCTGTCCCCTTTTTCATAATAAGGAACTCTCAGTGGCATGGCCAGATCCAGTCTTAAGATCAGGATAGAAAAATCCAGTCTCAGACCCACTCCGGCTCCCACCGCAATTTCATTTAAAAAGTCTTTTGAAAATTTAGCTCCAGGTCTTGTGGAATCGTCATGAAGCAGCCAGATATTTCCGGCATCTACAAAAACGGCAGCATTTAAAAACTTATAAAGATTGGCTCTGTACTCAGCATTTAATTCCAGCTTCACATCACCGGACTGATCAAAATAAGTTCCCGGATCTATGGTTCTTGGATCAAAACTTCCCGGTCCTAATGTTCTTGCACGGAACGCTCTTATACTGTTACTACCTCCTGAGAAAAACTGCTTAGAGAAAGGAATAAATTCTGAATTTCCGTATGGATAGGCAATTCCTCCGATAAATCTCGTAGCCAGTGAAGATTTTTCAGTGAATTTATGATAGAATCTAACATCATTTTCGATCTTTACGTACTGGCTGAAAGGAATACCAAATATTTTCTTTTCCTTATCTTTTTTTACATCAGCTCCGGTAACAAATCCCGTAATATTTCCTGCAAGATCAAGGGTTCCTTTATAATAAAAGGTATTGGTTCTTGGCAGCATGGTATTGGTATAGGTGTAAGAATAGGTTGGACCAAAAATAAGCTGCTTTGCTACAACTCTTTGCATAGCAGGATTAGTTGCAGATTTAATTTCATATTCTTCTGTAACCTTTGCTGGCGATACCAATGTAATATCAATGACTTTCAGATCATGTTCTTTCCTCGCATTTTCTTTCCACACATATCCGAATGATCCGGTGAAATTATTAAGAGTGTAATATTGTGTTCTGTTCTGAAATTCATATCCCAATGTGATATTCGTTCTGGGAACAAATTCACTGGAAGAATGAAAACGGAACGGTGCCACAATTCTCGGGATCGAAAGCTGCACATTTGTTCCTGCACGGAAAATATTATTGGCGTTTTGAGCGCCTCCCATCTGGAAATCAAAAGCTCCGTAGATGGATGCTTTAAATTGTTCTGCACCTCTGAAGAAATTTCTGTGCGTCCAGTTCAAGTTCAGCTCACTACCGGCGTAGTTGGCAGAGTTGGTTCTTCCCAAAGCTTCCAGACGAAGCGATTGTACTTGTCTTGGGGTCAATAAATAATAGGCATCAAATTTATGGCTTAAAGAATCAGATACGATAAACTCGTTCTTTACAAATTTGAAGACACCCAGACTGATTAATCGGTTCAGGGTCAGATTGTGATTGGATCGGTTATAAAGATCTCCTTTTTTGAAATATAAGGCTCTGTCAAAGATCTTCGGTTTAAACTTATGCTGAGGGTCAATGACGTAAATATCATCAAAAGCATATTTTGAAAGAGAATCTTTATCCATCGGGATACTGTATTTTCCATCTTTTACATCCTGAATGTTGTAATTGGGAAATACAATAACATTATCAATGCTGAACTGCTGAGTTGCTAAATCAGGGGTATTGTCTTTCAGTTTTACATTAAGCTCAACCTTATGATTTTTGCTCACCGTACTGTCAGCCTGCACAATAATATTATCAGGATGGAAATAATAAAAACCTCTTTCTTTTAACCTGTTGTCAATTCTGTCTCTTTCGGCTTTGATGACATCCAGATCAAATGGTCTTCCGTTTTTAAGAAGGGTTTTATCAGTAAGGCTTTGAATTTCCTGGTTTACCAGTGTAGAATCTTTCTGGAATTTTACTCCGTCAATCAAATATCTTGAACCCGGTCTTACCGTATAAATAACCTGGGCTTTTTTATTCTTGGAAACGGTGTCATAAGTCGCTTTAGCATTGAAATACCCTTTGTTTTCAGAATAATTGACTATAATATCTTTATTGAACTCCCGGTCTACATCACCTAATAAGACAGGTTTTTCACCCACTTTATATTTAAGCCAGTAATTAAAGCCTTTATCTTTTTTCGGCTCTTTGGCAATATTATAAAAGTATAGTTTGGGGCGCAGTCCTAAAAATGTAGAATTGGGCTTGGGGGTAAGATTAGCTTCTAATGCAGCCTGAAGATCTTTCTTTTCCTTTTTAGAAATTGTATCATTTTCAATCTTTACTTTGGCTCCTGTATAAAGCATCTGGCCTTCTTTCAAAAACCTTGTATTACTGCACGAGACCACAGTGGATGCCATACCGGAAACCAACAGATACTTACAATAGATATGGAACTTATTACTCATTATTTAAATTCTACCACTTGGTTATTTTGATTTTTTTTCTGCTTCTTCTCTTTAGATTTCTGGAAAATCTCCCGGAATTTGTCATAATCCAATGTAATGATAAATCCAACTCCGGTTTCTATGATCTGCCCCTGAAGAGCAACCTGATATTCATCCTTGCGGTAAGCACGCAGCATATATCTTCCATCTTTCGAAAGACTGTAATCTACGGAAACATTACCTGCAATATTGGTCATGTTTTCATTCTGGCGGGCCTGGCCTTCCAGTCCGAAATTACTTCCTACCGTTACTTTTAGTCGGTCATTCAATAATTTTTTACTGATATCCACATTCAGGTCAGTTCTGGTGTTTTTCTCTCCGCTGGAATAATCTTCTGAAGAATCAAGACCAAAATTAAGATCTACCCCTTTGATCAGACCTGCCGCAAGATTGTTCAGCTGCTGAGAAAGAATCTTACTTACACTCTGTCTTGCCATGGTCTCTGCAGACATTCCCGCTCCGCTTTCAAAAGGATTTTCCCCGATGAAACGGTTCAGAAGCAATAATGCAAATACCTGCTTATTCAGCTCGGACTCCTGAGTTCTGATCTGGGCAAGCTTCTGATCTACAACATCTTTTACGTTGGTAGATACAGAATTATTTTTTTCATCTGTAGTAATGTCAAAAGTAAGCTGAGGTTTTAATAATTCCCCTTTCATTTTTAATAAAGCATTGAAAGGAACTCTCTGCTTAAACTGATTCAATGTTGAGGCACTCTCTCCACTGATCTGCTGTTCTACAAGGTCAATAGGTGGTGCTTCTGTTTTATAGACCGCGGTAATATCCATTTGAGCCGTTGTAGGTTCGCCGGTCCATGTGATGGTACTGCCTTTCTGGATGTCAAATTTACGTTTCAGGAAACTCACCGAAAGATCATAACTACCTTTTTCCACTTCATATACTCCTACCAATGTGGTTTTTCCTGACGGGTCTATTCCTCCGGTTAATTCTGCTTCGCCCTGAAGCTGTACGAAATCACCATTGGCTTTATCAATAATCAGCGACAGTTTTGCTTCTTTGCTGACTTCAATATTAACGCTTACATCCATTCCTTTGATACGGCTTTGTGCGTTAAGAGAATCAGCTTTGATCGTTTTGTTCAAAACCACCTGATCCTGATCTACAAATTCTACAATACCATCTCTTTCCTGCAAAGTAGGGCTGGATTGAGGAAGAACAAAAGTGAAATCTGTATTGTCTGCCACGTTTAATCTTCCGTCTACTTTTGGGAGATCAAGGTTTCCGCGGATATGAAGTCCGGCATCAATAGCAAGAATACCATACATGATTGCATCATTGGATTTCTCTGAATTAACTACTTTAAAGTCTTTTGCATTCACATTCAGGTTAAAGGCGAAATCTCTGTAGGTCTGTGTCAGAACCTGTCCATCTACAACAAGAGCATTTCCGTCTTTATCTTTAATTTTAAATTTATCAAACTCAATTCCCTGGCTCGTAAAATCTATTTCATCACTCAAATGTCTGAAATCACTTCCGGTTTTGGCAATTTCCAATCCGGCATCATTGAATTTTACTTTTCCTAAAATATTAGGTTTATCGGTAGTTCCTGTAATCTTTAAATTTCCTGAAAGATAACCTTCCGTGTTGGTGATGGCATTCATAGAAAACCCTTGAATACTCTTCATCTGAAGCTGATTGATCGCCATATTCAGATCGAAAGTACTGGAAGAGGTGTTATAATCTCCCAGGATTTTTACATCATTATTATTTCCGGAAAGTGCAATGTCAGCATTTAAAACCTTCGGTGAAGCATTGTTCACTTTTACCGCAAGATTTCCGACAGGACTTCCATAGACGATTAAATCAGAAATATTCAGATCAGAAGTAAAGGTCATATTTTTAGTCACATCACGAAGCTGTGCTGTTCCGTTAATAGTTCCTCTTGCCAGAACCGTGTCTTTTTTAATAAGTTCTGTAATGGTTTCAATCTTGAAATCTTTTAACGAAATATTCAAAGGACTGCTTGGGCTGTTGGTTTCAGACTGAACAGCAATTTCACTGTTTCCATTGGACAAAATAAAATTATCAGCCAGAATTCCTTTATTGCTGATCTGGATTTTATTGTTTTCAGCCACGTTCCAATCCGTATAGTTTAGTTTTAAGCCATTCGGGTTCAGAGAAACTTCTGTAATATCATGTAAGGATTTTGCACTTCCGGCAATCAGGAATTGCGTAGCATCTTTTTCATCTTTTGTGGTAACGTTGTAGCGGATGGTATTGTCAGCAACATCTCCGTCAATATTGATTTTATTTAAAGAAAAACTTGAGCTTTTCAGTGCGGCAACATTGAGACTGTACTGTAATGCCTGATTTTCATTCGTTACTTTTAAAGCTCCTTTTTCAATAGAATTTTCGCCATATAATAATCGCGGAATCTGTCCGTCAATTTCAATTTTCTGAGAATCTGCATCATAATTTCCTGCCAGATTAATGGTTTCAAAATCTTTCAGATCCGGAACAAATTTTCTGATCAGATCATCATTTTTAATCTTTGCAGTAAAGTTAAAATACTGTCCCGGATCAATTTTCTGACCTTTATCCGGCTTCTGGAACTGATAATACTGGTTTACAGTCTGTGTTAAAGCTCCAAAAATCTGGGTAAGTTTATATTTACCTTTCAGCTCCACATCTGCCACCTGGGAATTGAAAATAATCTGGGTAGAATCCCGAGTGGAAGAAGCTTTCAGATTGACTTCCTGTACAGGATATACTTCTTTGGTATCTGAAAATGCAAAATCTTTAAGGTTTAAATATCCATTCAGATTATTCGGATCCAGACTTGTGAAATCACCATCAATTTTTCCGGCAATGATCATCGGTTTTTCATAGAAGCCAAGCTTGTTGACGTCAAGTTTAATAACTTCTCCGTTTACTTTTACTGTAGGATTTTTTTCATCATAAACTCCGGAAGCGGTCAGCTGTAAACTGGCATTCGGATCTTTTGAATCTAAAATAACATGATAAGCCCCTTTGTTGATCTTTCCGGTAAGATTCATATTTTGATACCGGTATCCTTTGTAGACCGCAGAAGCAACGTGCCCTTTTAAATCGGCATTGGCATTTTTAAAATCAAAACTTTCTCCTTTCGCTGCAATCTGTGCCGTTACAGGACCAATATCTTTATTCTGAATAATTTTTCCAACCTGTATACCCTGAAGATTTGCTTTTACATCATATAACTCATGATTTTTCATACGCATGTCTACCTGTGCGATGATGGCCGCATTTCCGAGTGTAGAGTAGAGGTTGAGATCTGTATTTACTACTTTGGTTGTTCCTTTTGCATTTCCTTTGATACTGAAATGAGAAGGAAGCGAAATATTGGAAGGAATTGTATTTTTAGGGACAAGATTGAATATCGTTTTGGCACTGGAAGAAAATTCTCCGATTCTCAGATCGTAATACAACTGATCAGGATTCATTGCATTTTTAATTTTTCCGGATGCCATTACCCTTAGTTGATCCAGCCCGGAAACTTTAAGATCCTGAATTAAAAGATCATTCACGCTTCCTTTTACATTAGCGTTTACATTGAGAATGGCGTTCGGATATTTATTAAATGGAACTGTATTTCTTAACGTTGGAACCAGATTCAGAATGTCAGAGAATCCTATTTTTGAATCTTTGATATTGGCTGAAATCTTTACAGCGCCTAAGTTTGAGCTCAGCTGGTCGATAGAGTTATAGTTTAAAATAACCTCATCACGCAATATTGTTTTTGGAGTTTGAAGATAAAGATCTTTGAGATAAGCCTCCTTTTCTGCATACACAAAATCTGTATTGAACTTCTGAATATCCAGTCCTCTTCCCTCTTTGATTTCTGCAGAATTCACTGTTCCTGCAAAAGTATTGTTCTCCATTTTGAAGCTTCTCACCTCCACATTCATTTTTGAAAAATTTAGGTGGTTGAAGTCCATTCCCTGTTTGGTAGGAGAAATAGCGGTATTGTTATAAGTGGCCTTTACATCATTCAAAACAAGCTTTCCTAACAGAAGCTTCATGGCTTTATCCTGATCGGAAACTTTGGAAACTTCAGGTTCTTTTGTCTTTTTCGGATTGGCATTCTGAGCGGGAAGATAAAGGTTGGCGTTAATATCTGCCCCCGAAAGAAATACATTTGAAATATTGTAGGCATTGTTTTCAAGGTCAAGTTTATTGACCTTTGTACTCAGCTCTTTAAATATAACTTTTGCGAATGTTTTGGTGTTTTCGTCACCATAGTCAATATCGAAATGAGTAAGTTTAATCCCTCTCAGTCCAATATTCATAGGTTTTTTTTCATTGAGAGAGTCTACCTTTTTTTCAACCTTTTGGGCAACTTCTTCTACAAGTCCCTGTTTTAACTTTAATTTTAATCCGTCAAGATTAATATCGTTAACCGCGTAATTGTTTTTATTAAGATCAAAAGTTTTTACCCTGGTATCAAACGACTTAAAATATAGTTTAATATCATTCCTGGATTGTTGGTCATTAAAGGTTACTCCAATATCTTTTAAATTGATTTTATCAAGAGAAATAATGAATGGTTTGGAAGAGCTTTCTTCTTTGTCGCTGGTTGCGAAAGCATCAATGATATAATCGAAATTGAATTTGCCATCCGGTCTTCGTACAACATTGGCACGGGCTCCTTCCATGCTGACTGAAGTAATGTCTGCGGTAGAGTTGAGGAGCTTCAGCATATGTAGACCTACATCCAGTTTCTTCACTGCAAGAAGGGTATCTACATCCTGTCCTTTGAGGTAGAGATTTTCCATCACCAAGCTATTGGGAAATCCTATGTAAACTTTTTCAAGGCTTACCTGGGTTTTGATTTTTTTCTCAAGGTAAACAATAAGCTTGTCTTTAATGAAGTTTTGAACGGCAGGAAGTCTTAAGCTTAGTATCAACAGGGTAAGAAGAACCAATATTGAAATAAAGGTTATTGCAATACGCCTTAAAATTTTTGTAGTGTTGATTTTCAGTTTCAAATGCGAAGTGGTTTCTAACAAAGATAATAATACTATTTTATTTGGTCTTTGTTGTGGTACCCTTTTGCGAATGCAAAAATCCTGCCTTGACTGTCTTATTATGGAATTTTTAGTTTGTAGTTGTCAAGTGAATAGTTGAGTAAGACGAACCAAGGCATGGATATTTATTTTAAAAAAGCCCCCTTTATATCATTTTTAGTGTTGAAAAGGTTAGTTAGCAAAAATGAAATTCAAATGTTAGTGTAGTAGAAAAGGGGGCTTGGCATGGTTTATATGATAGATAATAAATTTTTAATTATTTCCGTTTTCCCATTTTACTTCTTCTCCCTGCGGAGCGGCACCACCTTGGGCTGTTGTAATAGGAGCGGTTTCCTGGTTGATATGGTAAATGTAAGCGGCAATCTTTTCGGCATCTCTTCCTGTGATGGTTCCTTCCTTGATGAAAGGTCTCATGGTAGGATTATTTGGAGAACCGTTTTCAAGCATCCAGAATACATTTTTAAATAAACTTTTTTCTTTAATATTGATCCAGTGCGTATCAGTAAGGTTCGGGCCTATTCCTCCTTTTCCTCCGTCTCCATGGCAGGTAACACAATTTGTTTTGAAAAGTTCCTGTCCTTCTGCGATATTATCAGCACTGTATTTTGCAGATTCCAGATTGATCTGGGGAGCTGTTTTTTCATACTCTTCAATAGATGCCAACATGGTTTTTGCTTCTTTGGTATATTCTACTTCCGGATGGGCATAATCTGTGAAAGAAAAGGCTACCAGATAAACTGCACAGAAGATACATCCGAACCAGAACAGACCGATCCACCATTTCGGAAGTGAATTGTCAAGCTCTGTAATTCCATCAAACCCGTGGTCGATAAGAATATCTTTTTCTTCCGTAACGGATTGCTTTTTGAAGGCAGAATTCCATAATTTCTGATAATAAGGAACCTTTTTGTCTGCCAGATATTGTTTTTTCTCTTCCTCTGATAATCTGTTGAAATTTTCATTTTCCACCAGATCTCCAATCGAATTCATAATGAGCAGGAGGATAATGGCAATTAATATCAGCGCCCAGAAAAAAGGAGAAGAAAAATATCCTGAATCACTGGCGAACATTTCAAAGGCCATGATCGTTAAACCTATCGTTGCTGCGATATATATTGAAATTGGGGTTCTCGTTTTCATTGCAATTCAATTTTAAATGTTACTCTACGCTTGCGGTTTGTACCTGTGTTGTCTTAATATCTGTACCTAATCTTTGCAGGTACGCGATCATGGCTACAATTTCTCTCTGTTCAAGAGGTACATACGCAGATCCTTTTGCTGTTTTCTCTTTTACCATCTGATCTTTTACATCTGTTGCTTCAGCATAGATTCTCTGTACAATTGCTTTTGACTGGTTGTCTGCCCATTGGTTGGCAGAATCTATCTGAGCTTTTGTGTAAGGAACATCGAAAGCATTTTTCATCAGTTTCATTTTATCTACCATCTGATCACGGTCCAGTTTATTGGTAATCAGCCATGGGAAACGCGGCATGATAGAACCGGCAGACGTAATTCTTGGGTTGTACATATGCTTGAAGTGCCATGAATCCGGGTTTCTTCCTCCTTCTCTGTGAAGATCCGGTCCTGTTCTTTTAGATCCCCATAAGAAGGGCCTGTCATAAATAAATTCTCCGGCTTTGGAATACTGTCCGTTTTTTCCTTCAAATCTTACCACTTCATCACGGAAAGGTCTGATCATTTGAGAGTGGCATGAATTACAGCCTTCACGGATATAAAGATCTCTTCCTTCCAGTTCCAGTGGAGTATACGGTTTTACTGCCGTTATCGTGGGAACACTTTGCTTCAGTGACAATGTCGGAACAATTTCCACCAATCCACCAATTGCTATTGTGATAAAAGCTAATATAGAAAGGAGAGTAGGGGTTCTTTCCAACCAAAGGTGTACGCCTTCGCCTTCTTTTCTTGTGCTTCCGATATTGGCCAATGCAGGAGCTTCTGCAGGAACTTCTTTCTGGAATGAACCGGCTTTAACCGTTTTGATAACGTTGATGACCATTAAGATTGCTCCGGACAGATAGAGAACTCCTCCTAAGAATCTCATTTTAAAGTAAGGAATGATCGCCGTAACGGTATCCAGCCAGTTTTTCCACAATAAAGTTCCGTCCGGGTTGAACTGTTTCCACATCAATCCCTGTGTGAATCCTGAAATATACATCGGCACGGCATAGAAGATAATTCCTAGTGTTCCCAGCCAGAAGTGCCAGTTGGCCAGTTTTTTAGACCAAAGAGATGTTCTCCACATGATCGGAACCAGATAATATACCACTCCGAACGCCATGAAACCATTCCATCCAAGAGCTCCTAAGTGTACGTGGCCGATAACCCAGTCGGTATAGTGACCAATTTTATTTAATGATTTTGTTGCCAATAAAGGTCCTTCGAAAGTAGCCATACCATAGCAGGTAATAGCCACTACAAAGAATTTCAGAATCGGATTTTCTCTTACTTTATCCCATGCTCCTCTCAGGGTAAGAAGGCCATTCAGCATTCCTCCCCATGACGGTGCAATAAGCATGATAGAGAATCCTGTTCCTACCGCCTGAGCCCAGGCAGGTAAAGCTGTATATTGCAGGTGGTGAGGCCCGGCCCAAAGGTATACAAAGATCAGCGACCAGAAGTGAATAATGGATAGCTTGTATGAGAATACCGGTCGCTGTGCTGCTTTTGGCATAAAGTAATACATCAGGCCTAATACAGGGGTAGTTAATACAAATGCTACTGCATTGTGCCCATACCACCATTGTACTAATGCATCTTTTACACCTGCATATACAGAATAAGATTTCCAGCTAGTGAAAGATAACGGAACTTCCAGATTGTTGAAGATATGAAGCATTGCTACAGCAATCCAGGTTGCTATGTAGAACCAGATGGCTACGTATAAATGTCTCACTCTTCTCCTGGCAATCGTTCCGAACATATTGATCCCGAAAACGATCCATGAGAATGCAATTAAAATGTCAATAGGCCATTCATGTTCAGCGTATTCTTTAGATGTGTTGATTCCCATAAGGAATGTGATCACTACACTGATAATCATAATCTGCCATGACCAGAAATGGATCCATGAAAGCGTATCACTATACATTCTGGTTTTAAGAAGTCTTTGCATACTGTAGTAAGCACCACAGAAAAAGGAATTACATACGAAAGCAAAAATTACAGCACTGGTATGAAGCATTCTGATTCTTCCGAAGCCCATTGCTCCCTGAGTATTGATCAGTCCCTGAATATTGCCCGAAGCTAAGCTTTTAATAGTTGTATCATCCGTACCGAATAAAAATTCAGGTAATTCAGGATAAAAAAGCATCAATGCAGCTGTAAGCCCCAGCAGAAATCCTACAAGTCCGAATGCGATAGTCGCATAGAGGAATGCTCTGACAATATTATTGTCATAATTAAATTTTTGCGTCTCCATAAATTCCAATAGTGTTTACCGAAGTGATATTTTCTCTGAAAAAAGGCTTATTTTTGACTCTTTTCTATGTTGAAAATAAATATCATGTAACGTGTATAATGTTTTGCCAAAGGTATTTATTAACTTTGTTAGAGGCTATTAGATAATCTTCTAAAATATACCGAAAACTACTAAAACAGAAACGATGAAAGTATGTGGACAAAATATCAGAAAAATTCGAAGAAGTAAAGACTTTACTCAGGAATACATGGCTTTTGAAATGGGAATCTCCCAGAAAGCTTATTCCGATATTGAGAACTCCAAGGTAAAGATCAATCTGGACATACTGACTAAAATATCAACGATCTTAGACATCAAACCATCTGATATCTGCAGTATTTCGCATAAATGTGGAATAGATGCATATGAAGATAAATATCAGGATCTTTTGGAGTATATGAAAAAGAATAATATTTCAATTCCGGAAGAGTTTTTGTAGACTTCATTTTCAACCCTACCCAGCTATAAGTTATGATAAAACAATGATCTCCTTCAATTATTGAAAGAGATCATTGTTTTTTTGTTAAAAGGACTGTGTTTCTAGTATGCCTGAAGATCATGGCATTGATGGGGAACAAGTATTGATTTTTTTTCTTTTCAAATTTACTATAATCAATATGTTATTTATAAACAATTATGTAGAAAAAAATTCACATAATTGTGGATAAATTTTTACAATATATTTAATTTTCTATAATATATTTGTCATAAATATAATGCTAGCCCACTGAATGAAGATTCTTTACTTTATTTCACTCTTGTTTTCTCTATGCATCTACGGGCAAAGCCATACTATCCAATGGTATAACATGGATAATCGTCTGCCTCAAATCAGTATCAGGGACACTCTAAAAGATAAATATAATTTTATCTGGCTGTTTATGAAAGGCCGGGTTTTACGATATGGCGGGAGTAATTTTGTGGAGTACAAAAATTTTAAGCTTAAAAATGTAAGCTTTGGTGATTATTCCGGGGTCTTTAAGAAAAGAGAAAATGATGGGCCTGTGATTTTCAAAAACTATGCTTTGGGTTTTCATATGGTTGTTCAGCTGTTGATGAAGATTAATTCCGAAATGACCTTTCATCAAAATACACTGAAAGGAATCTCATTAAAATCCTTATTAAAATATGACAAAAAAAATACTCATTGCAGATGACCATCATGTGGTAAGAATCGGGACTGCTATAATCCTGGAGAAAAATTTTAATTATTTTGAGATTGATTTTGCCGAAACCTATGGAGAGGCAAAACAGAAAATTGAATCTGAAAAATATGACCTCATTATTCTTGATATTGAATTTCCAGGGAGTATCCTCACATCTATGGTTAAAGAGATAAAAAATATTTCTGAAGAAACTCTGATCTTAATATTTACTTCCTACAAAGAAAATATTGCCCTGCAATACATTGAAGAAGGAGCAAATGGATTCATGAATAAGCAGAGTGATCCGGAACAGTTTGTGAAAGCTGTTGAGGCTGTCTTTAAAGATGGGTATTATTATACGCCGGAGATTATGAATGAAATGCTGAAAGGAAATAAAAAGAAAAAAGCAGTAGAGAGTTTATCAGAGAGAGAACTGCAGGTTTTTAATCTTTTAGCTAAAGGAAACGGAAATCTTGAAATTGCAAACATCCTTACTATTGAAGAATCTACTGTAGGAACCTACAAAAGAAGAATCTATCAGAAACTGAAGATTACCAATCTGATTGAACTGTTTGAAATTTATAAACAAATACATTAATCTCATTGCTCTTGTCATAAAATAACTACAATAGTGTGGAAAAATACGTACAGAATCTATTCTTTATTTATTCATTTTTCGCAGTAGGTTCGTACAGCGAAACTTCCATTAATAATTAAGGTATTGGATGGTATTCCGAACCTTTTAGATTCTAAAAATATGTATTTGTTTATGAAAAAAAAGATGCTTTTCATTGCCTTATTGGCCGGTGTAAATTGTATTTTGGTAAATGCCCAGATAGGAAGTGTAGGGATTAATACTGCGAATCCCGGCAGTACCCTGACAGTGAATGGCTCATTTGCGGCAACGTATAAAACAGTTACTGTAAGTGGCGCTGTAGGAGCCAATGACTATTATACCGCCTATAACGGTGCTGTGGATGGAACGTTAACTTTACCGGCAGCCATCACTGGAGCAGGTAATTTTGCAGGACGTACCTATCACTTTAAAAATACGGGCGGAAAAATACTTACCGTTTCAGCCAATGGTTCTGAACTGATTGATGATCAGAACGGGACCGGTCTGGGAGTTCCTTCCATTACAGTTCCTCCTGGATACTATGCATTTCTGGTAAATAAAGGCACGACTACCGGTGCAACATGGGAGCTGGTATTGGTTTCAAGCTCAAACAGTGTTCCTTCAGCAGAATCTACCTATCCTTTTTCAGCAGTGTCTACTACTCAAAGACAAAGCTGTAATGCAACTCCCACTCCCTCTGATCCATGGATACAAACAGCTATTGTTTATCCTCAAGGGACAGTTATTAATAAAGGAAATGTGCTTAATACCTCTACAGGAGCATTTAAGGCACCTAATGACGGGTATTACGTGATTCAAGGGTCTACACAATTTGACAATGGGAGCGTAGCCGGAAATCCAAACTTTACATGGACCGTGTTGTATCTTGTAAAAAATTATGTTCCCGGTATTGGCGGAAGTGTATTAGTCCAATCCTATCAACCTACTGTAACGAGAGTTTTTGGTTCAAGCGTTTCATGCATGACTTATCTTAGTGCAGGGGAAACTGTAAGCATGGCTTCTGTAGCCGGCGTATCTGCCGGGAATAAGTACGAAGTGGTGACAAGTACTATGTTTGGATACAAAATAGCGAATTAATATCATATTGATACTGTGGAAAACGGTCTTAATCTATCGGATTAAGGCCGTTTTTATCATTATATTTTAAATTTTATTTGCAAGGGGCTAATCAGAAAGGGGCTTTCCGGTTTGAAGAATCCTGAATTCTCAATTTACCCCATGGAATGTGAATTTCTCTGAAAAGTTTTTATATATTTAGCGACCGAATAATTCATTCAATGAGCAACGAAAATAAAACAGGAGAAAAGGAGACTTTAGTTAGAGGATTAACAAATCGACATATACAATTAATTGCCCTTGGAGGTGCCATAGGAACCGGGTTATTCCTGGGAATCGGGCCGGCCGCAGTACTGGCAGGACCTTCAGTAATTTTAGGCTATGCCCTGGCCGGAATTATTGCCTTTTTTATTATGCGTCAGCTTGGTGAAATGGTTGTTCAGGAACCCGTATCAGGAAGTTTTAGCCACTTTGCCTACAAATATTGGGGAAATTTTCCAGGATTTGCTTCCGGATGGAACTACTGGATTCTCTATATTCTGGTAAGTATGGCGGAACTCACGGCAATCGGACATTATATTCACTTTTGGTGGCCGGATATACCGCTTTGGGTTTCCAGTTTATTCTTTTTTATTGTAATTAATGCACTTAATCTTGCTTCCGTAAAGGTGTATGGAGAAACAGAGTTCTGGTTTTCTATCATCAAAGTAGTAGCTATTATAGCTATGATTATCTTCGGAGTATACCTGTTGATAAGTGGTACTGGAGGAGAAAAAGCAAGCATTACCAATTTATGGAATGATGGTGGATTCTTTCCGAAAGGATTATTTAACAAAACAGAAAACGGATATTCAGGATTATTTGCTGCAATGGCCATGATCATGTTCTCTTTCGGAGGATTGGAACTGATCGGAATTACAGCTGCAGAAGCTAAAAATCCGGAAAAAACCATTCCACAGGCTACCAACCAGGTGATTTACAGAATCCTTATTTTCTATGTGGGAGCTTTGGTGATCTTATTTTCATTAAGCCCCTGGAGAGATATTACAGAAGGTTCCAGTCCGTTTGTAATGGTGTTTCAAAATCTGAACGGCCTTGAATTCAGCCTTTTTGGTAAAGTGATTCAGTTCAATACATTGATTGCTAATGTGCTTAACCTGATTGTTTTAACCGCAGCGCTATCAGTATATAACAGCAGTGTTTACAGTAACAGCAGAATGCTTTTCGGATTGGCTCAGCAGGGGAATGCCCCGAAATTCCTGAAAAAACTGAATAAAAATTCTGTTCCTATCAATGCTATTCTTATTTCATCATGTTTTGCCGGGATATGTATCATCATTAACAAATTAGTACCGGAAAAAGCTTTTGAATACTTAATGGCTTTAGTAGTATCTACTTTGATTATCAACTGGCTGATGATATGCTATACCCATTTGAAGTTTAAAAAATCAATAAATGCATCAGGAATTCATTCAAAATTCCCTTCTATATTTTATCCTGTATCCAATTATATCTGTATTGCCTTTCTGGTTCTGATATTAGGATTAATGAGTATTACAGGAATGGAAATTCAGGTGATTCTGATTCCGGCATGGATTGGCTTTTTGTTTATTATGTACAGATTATACAAAACGAAATAGGTTATAAAAAACTATATCTGAAAAGGTGAAATCATTTGATTTTCACCTTTTTTATTTCTGGAAATTCTGGAGAATATTTTTTAAGTAGAGAAAAATTAAAAATTTTCATTGGATGCTATCACATATTTTTAGCATATTTTTCGTATCTTGGTGAGAGGTTATATTTCAAATTCAGGTGAAATTTTAATCTGTTTGAAATACCTGCGGATAAGCCGAAACCCGTTAAAAAAAGTAGGCAGGACTAAAAAAGACACTTATGGCCAATTTATTTCAAACCCTTACCAACACCGTAAAACATTGGTATATCCCATTAATCTTCGGAATTATATTTCTGATCTGTGGTTTTTATGTATTCAGTGTGCCACTTGCAACGTATGTTACACTTTCCATTTTTTTCAGTGTTTCATTTTTATTTTCAGGAATTACGGAAATATTCTTTTCCTTACAGAATAGTAAATCCCTGCAGGGTTGGGGTTGGTTTCTGGTAAGTGGATTATTAACTACAGCGATAGGAGTTTATCTCATCGCAAATCCTCAGATTTCAATGACTGTGCTGCCGTTTGTTATAGGATTCACTTTACTGTTTCGCTCCTTTCAGTTATTAGGTTTTGCATTCGATCTGAGAAGTATGAAGATAATGAGCTGGGGAAATGTAGCGCTGGCCAGTGTCGGAGGAATTATATTTTCCCTGTTGTTGATTTTTAATCCGGTATTTACAGGAATTTCATTAGTTACCCTTACTGGTGTTTCTTTTATTTTCATGGGAATAGCTTCCATTATGCTGGCTCTGGATTTAAGGAAAATTAAAAAGATCCCCGGAAAAGTAAGCCAGGAATTAAGAGACAGAATCAAATCTATACAGGAGGAAATTGATGATCTGAAAAAATAATAAGTAAATTACTTCTAGATATAAAGGCCTTGTAAAAAGGTCTTTTTTATTCATTATTTTCCTGTGCTTAAAGTAAAAGGAAAATCAGATAACAAGGCGAAGTAGAAATTGTTAAAAAAAAATGTTACGTACTCAATTAGATTAAATTATGAAAATATCTGTTTTTTTTGTTTTTTTATTAGGTTTATTTTCTTGTGGAGAAATTGATTGTAATACTGTGAAACAAGGATTTTATCCTGATGAATATAATTTGATTGTCGGAGAAGCGAGTATAGATAATTCCTGGATCAAAATTACAGGCTATCATCCGATAACCTATAAAAAATCAAATATTATGGTACATAATAACTGGATTGACGATTATAATGAAGTGGAAGCGGGAGATACAATAATTAAGAGAACAGGAAATTTAGAACTTGTTGTTCATAAAAAAGATACCATTATCAGACATGATTGGTATTGTAAAGGGAAGCCTTATAAGTAAGTTTAATACTTACTCTAATAATTATCATCAAAAAATAAGAACGGGATTGTTTTGCTTTTAATTAGTAAATAAAACAAAAACCATCCTTAAAAAGGATGGTTTGTAGACCCACAGGGATTCGAACCCCGACTGACGGTACCAAAAACCGGAGTGCTACCGTTACACTATAGGTCTGCTTTATTTTGGTGATGCAAATTTATATAATTTTTTCTTATTTACAAATATCTTCTTTCAATTTTCTGTTGTTTGCATGAAAAAAAATTAGATTTTAATCCCATAACAATTGATGTATGGATAAAAACAAAAACCATCCTTAAAAAAGGATGGTTTGTAGACCCACAGGGATTCGAACCCCGAATGACGGTACCAAAAACCGGAGTGTTACCGTTACACTATAGGTCTGTTTTATTTTGGTGGTGCAAATTTACAGCTTTTTTCTTTACATACAAGAACTTTTTGAATTTTTTTTTAAATTTACTGTGGATTTTATTTACGGAAAATATGCTGATAGACTTCAATAATCTCAATATTAATAAATTATCGTTCTATACGGAATTTGAAAAAAAAATAAAAATTTTTCTGGAAGAATGGTTTTCAGAAAAGGAAGGAGTACATGTTCAGACTTCAGGTTCTACAGGAGTTCCAAAGATTTTTGAAATTGAGAAAAAGAAAATGGTCAATTCTGCAGTGATGACCTGTAACTTTTTGGGACTAAAAAAAGGAGATACTGCATTACTCTGCCTGCCTGTAGAATATATTTCAGGAAAAATGATGATTGTCCGTTCTATAGAAAGAGAGTTAAAGTTGAGAATTACAGAGCCCTCTCTAAAACCTCTTGAAAATTTAGAAGGAGAAATAGATTTTTGTGCGATGACACCGCTTCAGGTAGAAAATTCATTAGAAAAACTTCATCTGATCAAAAATCTGATTATTGGTGGTGCAGCCGTTTCAGAAAGCCTGAAACATAAAATTCTGCAGATGAACCTTAGTGCTTCAAACCGTATTTTTGAAACTTATGGAATGTCAGAAACACTTTCCCATATTGGCTTAAAGCAATTGTTGCCCGAACAGGAAGATTATTTTACCGTTTTTGAAAATGTATCCATCTCTTTGGATGAAAGAGGATGTCTTAAGATTTTTGCACCAAATGTAAATGCTGAGGAATTGCAAACTAATGACTTAGTTGATATTAGAAACGATAAACAGTTTAAATTTCTCGGAAGAATTGATAATGTGATCAATTCAGGAGGAGCAAAAGTTTTCCCGGAAACCCTTGAAGCCCTGGTGAAAAAGGCAATACCCAATGAAGCCGTATTTATCGGTTTGCCGGATGAAAGTTTGGGTCAGAAATTGATACTGATTATAGAAGGAAATCAATCAGATGAGGTCATAAAGAAAATTTCAGAAATACCATTTGAGAAAAACTTTCATAGACCCAAGGAAATTATTTTCATCAGTGAAATTCCGAGAACGCCCAATGGGAAAATAAACAGATTGGAATTGTATAAAAATATAAACGCGGATCTGTAGCCTTGACTCTGATATCTCAAAATCTTAAAATAATGAAAAACTTTTCAAAAGAACTCAGTTTCAAAACATCCCGAAGCAGTGGAGCAGGAGGGCAGAATGTCAACAAAGTGGAGACCGCGGTTACTGTACTTTGGAAAGTAGATGCATCAGAGTTTTTCAATGAGGATGAAAAAGTATTGATTCAGGATAAACTGAAAAACAGGATCAATGCAGAGGGCTTTTTATTCCTTACGGTTTCCGAAAGCAGAACCCAGCTGATGAATAAAAATAAAGCCATTGAAAAAATAATTGAAATTGTAAACAAAGCCCTTATTGTTCCAAAGAAAAGAACTGCAACAAAACCTTCAAGAGCTCAGAAACAGAAGAGACTTGATGGCAAGAAAAAACTTTCTGATAAAAAAGAAAACAGGCGTTTCAAATTTTAACTTGTTTCTCCCGAAGAAAATTTTAATTTTGCCGGAAACTTTAAAACCATGATAAAAAAACTAATTGTATTGGGAACTATTTCGAGTTCTTTATTTTCTTTTGCACAGGAAAAAATAACCATCATACCTGCTGTAGGATATGCATGGAGAGTAGCTAAAACAGCACCTGGGCTTTCCATGGCAGAAAAAAATTACGTTAAAGGATTGAAAAACGGAATCCATTTTGAAATTGCTGCTTATTATAATTTGAAAAATATTGGGATTGGTGCTAAATTTTCTAACTATAATGCTTCCAGCAGCGGCGTATTGAGCGGATACGATATGAATGGACAGGCTGTCACAGCTTCTGTAAGCACTAAAGATAATATTACATTCTTTGGACCTTCTGTTATGTTCTCCAATTATACCCAACCTACAAATCATAAACTTGTTGCTGATGTATCTCTTGGAGTAATTACCTATACTACAAAAACAGCAGCTGTAAAAGGTACAGGTTCCAACCTTGGTCTGGAATTGGGAGCAGCCTATCAATATGCAGTTTCGAAAAACTTTATGATAGGTCCTAAATTGGGAATTACCGCGGGAACCTTGAGTAAAATAAAAGTTAACGGACAAACTGTTGACCTTGGTGATGACCAGAAAGAAGGTCTGACAAGAGTTTCCTTAAGCGCAGCCGCTACATTCCGTTTTTAAATTACTATCTTTGTAAGGATTACAAATAATCTCATAATAATGGCAGCAACAATCTCTTTATCGGCAGAACGAAGGCAATCAGGATTGTTGCTGTCATTACTTTATCTGCACACAGATTCTTTTCTGAAAAGTTCTAAGGACTTTATCAATTAAGCCCTGTCAGGATCCAAGACAGGGAATCATTCCGGATTTTATTTATTGCTTTTTTGCGGTTTTCTATAGAAGAAGGCTGTTGTATGCCTGGATTCTACATTGGGTCGTCAGGGAATAACTGCATTTTAATTTAAAAAAAATTGAACAAATGTCCAATCATATTATTGTTACCACTGGAATTTATGATGCTATAAAAGATACACTCAGAAGGAAAAAAGTGAGCATCGGAGAAGAAAAAAGACTTACAGAAGAACTTAGAAATGCAAAACAGGTATTGAGAAGAGATCTGCCTGCTGATATCGTAACCGTTGAAAGGAAAGTGATTTTGAAAGACCATACCTTAGATTTTGAGCACGAATATATTTTTGTTCCGTCTACCAAAGCAAAACTTAAAAAGAATAAACATTCCATACTATCGGATATTGCCCTTGCAGTAGTAGGATATAAAGTAGGAGATGTGATCAACTGGCCGTTCAGAGATGGGGAAAGAAAAATTGAGATTCTGAAAGTGGAAGCCTGGGAAGGATAAATAGATATTGAATATTATTAAGTTGAATTATAATGAAAGCGTGGCTTTATTTAGCTACGCTTTTTTATTTTATTAGCCCAACTATTTTTGGAGACGCAAAGACGCAAGATTTTTATATACTAAATGTTTTAAGGCGCAAAGATTTTATCTCCGATAAAATTTTGTGCTGTTGAATCTATATACATAACCTGGCTGAAAATCTTACATTGAGCGAAGTCGAAATGTTCTTGACCTTAAAGATACCCGCAATACTTGGGAACTCTTTGAGTTTCCCAACAAAACAGCTTTAGCATTTAACAAATGATAAAAAAAGACTCCTCCGTTACACTTTCTTTAAGTGCTTTGACTGCATTCCGTTTTTAAGTTTTATCTTTGCAAAAATTAAAAAAATGAGCAAACCGATAACTGAATTCATAGAAAAGTATTACCTGCACTTCAACGCAGCTGCATTGGTGGATGCTTCTAAAGGATATGTTGCACATCTTAAAGATGGCGGAAAAATGATGATTACTTTGGCTGGAGCAATGTCTACTGCTGAATTAGGGAAGATTCTTGCTGAAATGATCCGTCGGGGAAAAGTAGATTTTATCTCTTGTACAGGGGCTAACCTTGAAGAAGATTTAATGAACCTTGTAGCACACTCTCACTATGAAAGAGTTCCTCATTACAGAGATTTGACTGCTCAGGATGAGTGGGATCTTTTAGAAAGAGGTCTGAACAGAGTTACAGATACTTGTATCCCTGAAGAAGAAGCTTTCAGAAGATTACAGAAACATATCGTTGAGATCTGGAAAGATGCTGAAGCTAAAGGAGAAAGATATTTCCCTCACGAGTTCATGTACAAAATGATCCTTTCAGGCGTATTGGAACAGTACTATGAAATTCCTAGAGAAAACTCTTGGATGATTGCTGCTGCAGAAGCAAACTTACCAATCGTAGTACCGGGATGGGAAGATTCTACCATGGGTAACATCTTCGCTTCATACTGTATCAAAGGGGAGCTTAAGGCTACTACCATGAAATCAGGAATTGAATATATGACTTACCTGGCTGACTGGTATACTAAAAATTCAGGAGGAAAAGGAGTTGGATTCTTCCAGATTGGTGGAGGTATCGCAGGAGATTTCCCTATCTGTGTAGTACCCATGTTATATCAGGATATGGAAATGCATGATATTCCTTTCTGGTCTTATTTCTGCCAGATTTCTGACTCTACAACATCTTACGGGTCATATTCGGGAGCAGTTCCAAATGAAAAAATCACTTGGGGTAAACTTGATATCACTACACCGAAATTTATCGTTGAAAGTGATGCAACGATCTGTGCACCATTGATGTTCTCTTACATCTTAGAAAACGCTTAAAATTCTCACAAGAGATTACCATACAGCGCTCCAATTCATTTGGAGCGCTTTTTTATTTTAGTATTTAGAAATAGATTTGTTTTAAAAACTCAAACTATTTAAACCATTGAAAAAAATGAAGAGAATAAGAAAAATTAAGTTTCACCTTTGATGAAAAATAAAGCACACAGCTAAAATAGCTTTAGCTATTCTCTTAATACTCTTAAAAACTTAAATGGTCTTAACGGTTCAAATAAATAATGATATACAATTTTATCGGAGATAAAATCCTTGCGCCTTAAAGCATGAATCATGTCAGAAAGACTAGCGCCTTTGCGTTTTCAAAATTCTCCACAAACATCTGTGAAAATCTGCGTCATCTGTGGTCAAATAAAAAAATCAATCTAAAGAATTCACCAGCACAAAATAACGATATGCCAGAATTCCTTTTTCAACCTTAGTAAGATGATTAGGATCCTTCTTACTCAACTTCGGAAGCACCTTTTTATTAACGGCATTCAGCAGCCTGAAAAATGATTTTTTCATATCTTTATCTTTTAATGAAACATCATTGAGTCTGAAAGAGTTCAAAAATGATGCAAAAAACAAAGCCCGCTTAAAATAATCATTTGATATGGATGAAATTTTCAAACAACAGGTATATGAAGTAGCAAGACTTATTCCCAAAGGAAGAGTTTCTACCTATGGTGCCATCGCAAAAGCAGTAGGCTATCCTAACCATTCAAGACATGTAGGGAAAGCGATGGGAGGATGCCCGAAAGATGTTCCGGCTCACCGTGTCATATCAAGTTCAGGAGTTTTATCTGTTCCTGAATTTCAGCCTAAGCTGGAAAAAGAAGGAATTATCGTGGAAAATCTTAGAATAAAAAATTTCAAAAAACTGTTCTGGGATCCGTTGGCTGAATTGTAAATTTTAAGTTTCGGAAACAATAATTTTTTTAAGCGAACGTATTATCCCAAAGCTTCATCAGCGACAGAGTTGCAACTCTTTGCTTCCTAAAATAAAACGCTCGAGTCATTAATTCTTTGCGTTGAAAAATAATATTAAAAAAAAATGCCACTCCATAATTGAATATGAGTGACACCAATATTTTTAAAGTTTCAAACCGTATTATTTTTTTCCGCTTGGGAGACCTTTCAGTTCCTCTTTCAGTCTTTCGTTTTCTTCTTTTAATAGAGCAATATAGTTTTGAAGGTTTTTAATGATGTCTCCAGGGATATTATCGTAATTATTTTGGTTACTGATAACTCCTGCAGATCTATCATTAAATACAGGATGGTCATTATTAACAACTACTGTAGCTTCCTCTTCTTCATAAATGTCCTCAATGGGTACATCCAGAAAACGGGCAAGTTTGTCCCATTCATCTTTTACGATCCTCACATCACCGCTTTCTTTTCTGCTGTAATTAGATACATCCGTTGCGATAAAGTCAGCTACCTGCTGTTGAGTGTAGCCTTTTTGCTTTCTGATGACGCGTAATTTTTCTTTTTGCATGACCAACATTTTATACAAAAATGGCAAAAAAGCAGAAGTTATACAATAGAAAACGAATAAAATGTAGAGTAAAGCAACGAAGATTAAGAGAAAAGAAGGAACAGGTTTATAATATGCATGCTGTGTATATTAATTGTTGATTATTTTTAGAGTGTTTTTGTTTTGTGTCTTTGCGTTTACCCAAGATTCTCAAACAAAAAAAGACTGCTTCAAAATTGAAACAGTCTCTTGTAATTTATTTTTCAAGTTGCTTATAGCTTCTCTGTATAAAATCTGTCAGGTCTTTTCCTTTCAATAAATTTTGTGAAAGCTTGGCAAGATCTAGAGCATATTTGATTAAGCTTTCTTTCTCTTGAGCATTTTCAGTTTTTAAAATCTGATTAGAAAGCTCACTGTTGGAATTTACCACAAGATTATACATCTCCGGGAAACCTCCCATTCCAAACATACCGCCACCGCCTGTAGCCTGCATTTCTTTCATTCTTCTCATGAATTCAGGCTGGGTAATAGTGAATGGAGCATCATTGCTGTCAAGATCTTCAAGCTGAACTGTAAATTTAGAATCCTGAATAGCTTCTTCTACATTCTTTTTCAAAGATTCTTTTTCAGTTTCGCTCAGTTTTGAAATTGCCGGCTCATCTTTTTTAATCAGGTTGTTCACGTGATCTGCATCTACTCTTGCAAAAGAAATATTTTCTTTTGAAGTTTCCAGCTTTTGGATAACATGTGGAGTGATAGGAGAGTCTAATAACAGAACTTCATATCCTTTATCCTTTGCAGACTGGATGTAGCTGTGTTGTTCATCAGCATTGGTAGCATACAGTACAACCAGTTTATTGTCTTTATCCGTTTGTATAGGCTTGATGTTCTCAACCAGTTCATCCCAAAGGAAATATTTTCCGTCTGTAGTAGGATATAAGGTAAATTTATCAGCTTTGTCAGCAAATTTTTCTTCTGTAACAATTCCATACTCGATTACGATCTTAATATCGTTCCATTTTTTCTCGTAGTCTTCACGGTTTTCGTTGATCAAAGAAGCCATTTTGTCGGCTACTTTTTTCGTGATGTAAGATGAAATTTTCTTTACAGCACCGTCTGCCTGAAGATAAGAACGGGAAACGTTCAATGGAATGTCCGGAGAATCAATAACTCCTCTCAGAAGCATAAGGAAGTCCGGAACAATTCCTTTTACTTCGTCCGTTACGAATACCTGGTTTTGATATAATTGAATTTTGTCTTTCTCAATATTCAGGTTGTTGCTCAGTTTCGGAAAGAAAAGAACTCCCGTAAGGTTAAATGGATAATCAACATTCAGGTGAATATTGAATAAAGGCTCCTCAAACTGCATTGGATACAGCTCGTGGTAGAACTTCATATAATCCTCGTTGGTCAGTTCACTTGGAGCAATCGTCCATGCCGGTACCGGATTGTTGATGATATTGTCTACCTCTTCCGTTTCAGCTACGGCGTCTTCAGGAGCGTCTTCCGGTAAAGGAAGTGTATGTGTTTTTGTCCCGAATTTGATCGGAACAGGCATAAACTTGTTATACTTTAATAATAATTCACGGATTTTTCCCTCTTCTAAAAATTCTACAGAATCTTCAGCAATATGGAGAATGATCTCAGTTCCTCTATCGGTTTTATCAGTAGTTTCTTCAAGAGTGAACTCCGGGCTTCCATCGCAGATCCAACGTACCGCTGGCTCATCTTTATAAGACTTTGTAAGAATTTCTACTTTTTCGGCTACCATAAATGCAGAGTAGAATCCAAGACCGAAATGTCCGATAATCCCTGAATCCTTTGCCGAATCTTTATATTTCTCCAAAAACTCTTCAGCCCCTGAGAAAGCAACCTGGTTGATGTATTTTTCAACTTCTTCACCTGTCATCCCAATGCCCTGATCGATAATGCGTAAAGTTTTCTGGTCTTTGTCAATCTTTACTTCAAGTTTCGGATTTCCATATTCCACTTTCGCTTCTCCGATGCTTGTTAAATGTTTTAATTTTAAAGTAGCATCCGTTGCATTGGAGATCAATTCTCTTAAGAATATTTCGTGGTCACTGTAAAGAAATTTTTTGATAAGCGGGAAAATGTTTTCCACAGATACATTAATATTTCCTTTAGTCATCATATTTAGATTTTTAATTTTTAAATTCTTTCTCAAAAAAAATACCATATAGCAGAAAGTGACAGAATGGCATTTTTTTACTTGAAACAGGCTCATCGTGTGAATTTGTCGAAGAAATACCTTACTTTTAATTCTTAAAATATTTTAAAAATGAAGTTGAAATGTACAGTTTTTATTCTGCTCATGATGACCTGTTGGGTCTATGCACAGAAAAAGCCTTTAGACCATTCTGTTTACGACAGCTGGCAAAATATTGGGGCAAGAAAAATCTCAAATGACGGAAAATGGATTGCCTATTCTGTGGATGCTCAGGAAGGAAATACTAACCTTTCTTTATATTCCGTTAAAAATAAAACATCAAAGAAATTTGCAAGAGGAACAAAAGTAGATTTTACGAATGATTCCAGATTTGCTGTCTTTCAAATCCGTCCTCAGTATAAAGACATAAAAGCAGTAAAAGATAAAAAGCTTAAGAAAAATAAATTAACAAAAGACAGCCTTGCAATTGTTGATTTTTTAAATGATAAAACAGAGAAAATCCCGAATGTGAAATCATTTAAAATTCCTGAAAAAGCAGGTTCTTATGTTGCCTATCTTCTGGAGAATACAAAAGATAAATCTTCGGATGATGCCTCCGATAAAGAAGATGGAGACGAAAATAAAGATGAGGATAAAAATGTAAAGCCTCTGCAGCTGATTGTGCGAAATCTTTTGGATGGAAAAACCACAGAATATGATAACGTAGTCCGCTATGAATTCAGTAAAAATGGAAAACAGCTTGTTTTTGTAACTAAAAAGCCGGACGAAAAGAAAGATAAAAAAGAAGGGAATTCAGCAGATGAAAAATCTGCGGACAAAAAAGATACAGATAAATCAAAACCTAAGAAATATGCACTTCAAACCGTACAGGTTGTAGATCTGCAAAAAGGAACTGTTACTAAGATTTCAGAAATGGAAGGTGATTTTTCACAATTATCGTTTGATGAAGAAGGAAATCAGCTGGCATATGTGGGAACTTCTTCTGCACAAAATGATTTGGTGAAATTGTATCAGTTGTATTACTTTAATTTTAAAGGAAATAAAAAGGAAGCGATTACCAATGAAAATGCACAGATGAAGAAGAACTGGGTGGTTTCTGAAAACCGTTTGCCTTTATTCAGCAAAAATGGAAAGCAGCTGTATTTCGGTGTTGCTCCAAAGCCTGTTGCAAAAGATACAGCAATGATTGCGAATGACCACGCCGTTGTAGATATCTGGAATTATAAAGATGATTATCTGCAAACGGTACAACTTAAAGAATTGAAAAATGATCTGAAAAAATCTTATGCTGCGGTAATGCAGACAGAAAAACCGGATTTCTTCAGAAATATAGATGGTGAAGATTTGGATACCTTAAGACTGGTAAATGAAGGGAATGCTGAATTTGCGCTTGGTATTACAAGTTTGAACAACCGTATTTCTTCACAATGGGAAGGGGCAACAAAGAAAACATATTTTTTGATTGATAATAAAACAGGGGAAAGAACGGAAATTATTAAGAATCTGAATGGCGCGGCAGCTGTATCTCCGCTAGGGAAATTTGTTGTGATCTTTGACAGGGAAAAAGGGAAATGGCTGTGCTATAATGTGAAGACAAAACAAACTCTTCCACTGAATACAGGCTTACCTGTTTCCTTCGTTGATGAAGAATTTGATATGCCGGATTTTCCAAATTCTTATGGTATTGCATCCTGGACAGATAATGACGAGTCTGTGATTATCAGAGACCGCTACGATCTTTGGGAGTTTTTCCTGAACGGTTCAAAAAAACCTAGAAATATTACCAATGGATTCGGACGTAAACATAAAATAACATTTGACACTTACGATTTAGATAAAGATATTAAAAGCTTCAACCGAAAATCTGCCATTTATTTATCAGCATTTGATAATACATCCAAAGCGAATGGAATTTTTAAGACTTCTATTCAGTCGGGTTCAGATCCGGTAAAAATCCAGATGGAAGATGTATGGGGATACAGAAGTCTTCAAAAAGCAAAAAATGCTGAAGAATATATCTTAGTAAAAGAATCATACACTGATTCTCCTAATATTTTTGCAGCATCAGATTTCTCAAAACAACAAAAGCTGAGTGATACCAATCCGCAGCAAAACCAATATAACTGGGGCACAGATGAACTGGTATACTGGACAACACCAAAAGGACACACTTCTACAGGAATTTTATACAAACCGGAAAATTTCGATCCGAATAAAAAATATCCTATGATTGTGTATTTCTATGAAAAACTTTCGGATAATCTGAACCGTTATGTTGCGCCAGCCCCTACACCTTCAAGATTGAATATTTCTTATTTTGTGAGCAACGGATATCTGGTTTTTACTCCTGATATTTCGTATACAGATGGTTTTCCCGGAGAATCAGCAATGGAATACATTAATTCCGGAGTTGAAAAATTAAAACAAAATTCCTGGGTAGATGGCGCTAAAATCGGAATTCAGGGACAAAGCTGGGGTGGTTATCAGGTAGCCTATCTTATTGCTCATACCAATATGTATGCAGCCGCGTGGAGTGGTGCTCCTGTTGTCAACATGACTTCCGCATATGGAGGAATCCGATGGACTTCGGGAATGAACAGACAGTTCCAATATGAAAAATCACAAAGCAGATTAGGAAAAAATCTATGGGAAGCACCGGATCTTTATATTAAAAATTCACCGCTTTTTACTATTGATAAAGTACAGACTCCGGTAGTTATTATGAGTAATGATAAAGATGGTGCAGTGCCATGGTATCAGGGAATTGAAATGTTTACCGCATTACGCCGCCTCGGAAAACCGGTATGGCTTCTGAACTATAACGGTGATGATCATAATCTGGTAAAGCGCCAGAACAGAAAGGATATTCAAATCCGTGAACAGCAGTTTTTTGATTACTATCTTAAAGGTGCTAAAGCTCCGGTCTGGATGACGAAAGGTATTCCGGCCACCCAAAAAGGAAAAGATTGGGGATTTGAGCTGACGGATGATAAGCCTAATTAATATGAACCCGGCGGAGCCAAAGGCTCCGCCGGGTTTTTTATACTTCTCAAAAAAATATATCACAAAACATAAACTGACACAATGGCATTTTTTTTATGATGGGTCTGTTGGGCACTTTTATTATATTTACCGCCAATTATAAATAACAGTATGGGAATCTTTGATTTTTTTAAGAAGAAAAACAACAATCAGGAAAATGTAAATACTTTGGTTCAGGAAATGGAAATGCCAGAGGAAAAAGTAGTAGTACAGGAAGTGGCGGAAGAAGTGGTGGAAACAATACCGGAAATCCCTTCATCACAAGTAGAAGAGCCGAAGACCGTAAATAAGGAATTTGAAAAAATCAAAATTTATAATGATTATATAGTGTATTCTATAGCGCTTCAGCTAAGAGGAGAATATACGCCTATTTCGGCTTTTGAAAAAGAAAATGGTGAGGTAGAAGGCTTTGCTTATATGGTGACAGAAGATGCCTATGCGCTGGCTCCACAACAGGCAATCGCACAAATGGAAGAAAAGTTTGAAAACGAACTTCAGGAAGGGAAGATCAAGTCTTATATGATTTTGTATCACTCTCAGTTTGATAATAATGATAATCATAATCCGGCAACAAAAGAAGACGAATTTAAAGCAATTTCGCTTTCTTATCATTTTGAAGGATCTGATAAGGCAAAAACAGGACTTCCGTATATTTTTGAAAATCAAAATGTCACTTATAAAGGTTTTGCAGCGTTTTCTCACGAAGAAAATAATGAGATCATGAATCATCAGTTGGTGGATGGTAAGGATTATTTCCCGAATACAGAAGGAATTGCTGCTCCTGAAATCACTAACGAAGCAGGAATTATCATAAGAAAATCAAATGTTCATAATCTTGTGAATACCTGGAGTGGTGTTTTTGGTCATGAGAATTTCCAGACTAAAGATTACGGTCAATACCTTACCACTGTTTTAATGCAGTCTACGGTTACAGATTCATCTGATGAAGATAAAAGCAAAACAGAATTTGAAGATGTAAGATTTAAAACGATTGTTACAGATGAATTGAGTACTATAATCCCGGAAGTAAAAACAAATTATACTTTAGATTTTGAAACAAGATCAATCAGGGAATGGGAAAATGCATTGAACTTACAGGCAATCGTTGCGGGTCCGGCCAGAGAAACTTTTGGAGTTTGGTTTTTTGCTACGGATTATGCTGAAAATAGAAATACCTATATGGCTCAGCCTCATCTGAAGGTAAATATCAGCGGAATTATTTTCATTCTTGATGTTCACACAAACATGGATTTACCTGACGGGACTAAAATGAGTGAAGACTTCACAACCTATGCGCCAAGCCAGGACCTTCCTAATTATGCATGTTTCGATTTTATTGCTCAGGTTGTAGACTATAAGGAAACAGAATTGCTTGAAGATGGCAGTGTTAAAGGATATATCCTGAAGTTAAAGTTAATCACGAATGAAGAGAATGAAGATTTCTTCACGATTGACGCTTTTGTTAATAAAGAGAATATGAGATTTGAAACTCCAACAAAAGGAATGAAGGTTACCGGAGCCCTTCAGCTTCAAGGTAAAATTGCTGAATAATTTTTAAAAATATAAAAGCTTAAAAAGAGGTTGCTCCCATGGAATAACCTCTTTTTATTTTCTGATTGTTCATTTATTTAAACGTTCTATGTTAATTTGCAAATAAATATGCTAAAAAATTAATTGCCTATTTGTAAATAGTTTTTCTGATAAGGTATTTTGTTTCGCATTATTCCAAAGCATTGTCTGAGTAATTTATTGCATACAGCAATCAATGCTACTTTTTTGGATTTATTTTTTGACAAAATTCTTTCATATAATTCCCTGCATTGGCTGTTAAATCTCATAGCTGTCCAGGAACACACATATAAAATACTTCTTACATACTTTTTTGTGGTCCTGCATTTGCCAAGACTTTTCTTTTTGGTTCCTGATTCATAAAGACGGGGAGCTACACCAAAGTATTTGGATATTTGTTTAGCATTGGCAAAATTTTTAAATCCATTGGTGGCTACCAACAACAGTAAAGCCGTTTTTTCTCCAATGCCCGAAATACTACTTAATAAATCTACATCTCTCTTTAATTCTTCATCCTGAAGTCTTGACATCCGTGACATCACTTTTTCTATCTCGCTGTCATGATTCCTGATAAGTCTTTCATAATGTTTTATCGTTTCCTTGCTACACAGTGCTTTTTGTTGAAGAGCCTTAAGCTTAAGACCATACTTTTTTTTCGCCTGTTCCAGATCATGCCAAAGATTTAATTCCTGATCAAGGTATTCCAAAGTCTTACTTTTAGGAGTATAAGGCCTAAATTCGACCTGTTCACCATACTCCCGAATCAGTCTGGAATCTTCAGCATCAGTCTTACTGATATGATTCTTTAGTTCACCATATCTTTTTATACTTACTGGATTTACCATACTTACTTCGAAACCTAATTCATAGGAAAAATATAAAATCTTACTACTATAAGCACCTGTAGCCTCTACTATAATCTTATATTCTTCTTTATCAAAAAAATTAAGATTACCTAAAATATCTTTTTTAAGATTAGGAATATTACGTGTTATTATTACTCCCTCTGAATCCTTGTAATTAAGAGTAAGCATTTTCAAGCTAACATCTACTCCAATTACTTTTTTCTCTAAATTTGCCATAAGAATTTTCTTTATTTATTGGAAATCTGTTTTCTTGTAACCAACGTGGTAAGAGAATTTTACCTAAACAGCGTTCTATTCGGTTTTTAGAAAACAAGGAATAGGGATGGAGCGTTTAAATCGATATCGGAAGTATCAGCGCAAAGGCTATCTGTTTCCTATTCCTTTTTCCAATAAGGTTAGTCTTAAAATTAAGTCTTTCTGATTTATTGCAAACTTACCACGCAAAGAATTATGTGATTCGAGAGCTGTTTATAAGGGAGCAAAAGGTTGCGACTTTGTCGCTGAAGGAGCTTTGTGGTAAATGAGGCGTTTGCTTAGTACGAATCAATGAAATTGATTCCGCCCTTTGCTCTCTTAAAAATATTACAGCATACAGATTTGCATGTAAAAACAAAAAAGGCAATCCTAAGACTGCCTTTCTATATTTTTCTGAAAAATTATTTGTTTTTCATTTCTTCCTTGATCTTGTTCTCCAATTCCTCAGAAAGATCCGGATTATCTTTTAAAACATCTTTTACAGCATCACGTCCCTGACCAAGTTTGGTCTCTTCGTAGCTGAACCAAGATCCGCTTTTCTTCACGATTCCCATATCTACTGCAGTATCAAGAATTTCACCTACTTTAGAAACTCCTTCTCCGTACATGATATCGAATTCTGCCTGTTTGAAAGGAGGTGCTACTTTGTTTTTCACAATCTTCACTTTCACACGGCTACCGATAGCTTCATCACCTTGTTTGATAGGCGCGCTGGCTTTTCTGATATCAATTCTTACAGAAGCATAGAACTTAAGAGCATTACCTCCGGTAGTAGTTTCAGGATTTCCGAACATTACCCCGATCTTTTCTCTCAACTGGTTAATGAAGATCACTGTACATTTTGTTCTTGAAATAGTAGCTGTAAGCTTTCTTAATGCCTGAGACATCAATCTTGCGTGAAGACCCATTTTAGAATCTCCCATTTCACCTTCAATCTCTGCTTTTGGTGTAAGAGCAGCAACAGAGTCAATGACAACGATATCGATAGCTCCTGAACGGATAAGGTTATCGGCAATTTCTAAAGCCTGTTCTCCGTTATCCGGCTGGGAAATGATAAGATTTTCCAGATCGATTCCCAGTTTCGCAGCATAGGTTCTGTCGAAAGCGTGCTCTGCATCAATAAATGCTGCAATACCACCTGCTTTTTGAGCTTCAGCAATAGCATGAAGGGTTAATGTTGTTTTACCTGAAGATTCAGGACCGTATATTTCAATGATTCTTCCTTTTGGATATCCGCCGATACCTAATGCGATATCTAATCCTAAAGAACCGGAAGGAATTACTTCTATTGTATTGTCTATAGATTGGTCACCTAAAGTCATTACAGTTCCTTTTCCGTATGTTTTATCTAATTTGTCAAGCACTAGAGCAAGTGCTTTTTTCTTATCATCAATGTTACTCATCGCTATTAAAATAATTTCTCAAAAATACATAATTTATATATCAAAAACTAATGTTTTTTGTCCCTGAAAACTGTTTTTAGAGTTAAAAAATGATAAAATTTTGCTGCTGATTTTATTCATAACGAAAGAATGGAAGATGAACTGTATAGGAATATTTAAAGATTTTTTTTGTAACTAAAAAACTGTTGATTTATAATGTAATGTTTGTTGGAGACCCGCAAAGACGCAAGCTTTTTTAATGATTCTATGCTTGAAGGCGCAAAGATTTTATCGAAGATAAAATTACTGTAAAATTATTTAATCTCTCGCTAATTTTGCTGATTATGCAGATGTTAATAAAAATCTACATAAATAGCTGATCTTCGAGAAAAATTTATTTAAGATTTATAATTTCTCTAGCTGAAAATCTTTGATTTTCTTGCGCCTTAAAAGTTTTTGTAACGCATGGGGATTTTCTGCGTCTTTGCGATTTTTAAAAGAGGTATTTTAATGGAAATTTGAATTCTTGGTGATATTCAGATAATCTTCCAGTACCTTCATCTGATCCCTATTTCCTCTTTTTATTCTGGCATCGCGGCTTACGATTCTGTCATAAATCTTGTTGAAAAGTATCTTTGATTTGGGAAACAGATTTTTGTTGGGAACTTCCGGGATCTGCAGTCTTTTGCAGACTTCATCATCCAACAGAAACCAGGTACAGCAAACGTGGAGATATTTTAAATTTTTCCTTTGGAATTCAAATTTTAAAATTGGATTTTCCAGAGACTCATTCAACAGGGAATGGGCAAGAAGAACAGAATCTTTATCGGACGGAGGTTGAACAGAGGTCCATAAATAAAAATATTCAGTAGCTTGTTTTTTATTGTCGGGGAGAAGCTGTTCCGGAATTCCCAGAAGATAACCTACGTATTTCCAGAGGTGAAAAATTCCCTGTTCTTCTTCAAGGGAAAAACTATTACCCAATTTTTGAAGGCTGTGAAGAAAGACAAGGCTGAAACCAATATACGTTGCCATCATATCCCATGAATTGATGGGCTCACCCCAGTTTTCTGTATCCCAGTTTTGATAATGTTTTTTTATGGAAAGTCTTGCATAAGAATGGATCAGGCGGGTTTTTATAGCAAATTCATATCCTTTTGCGTGAACTTCCAGTGCATTGTAACGGGTAGCATTTACCCAGAAATCCAATGTTTCCGAAAGGCGTTTTACCGCACCCTTTTTTAATGCCTCTGTAACAATAAGGGGTTTGTTGAGGTAGGCATAGTCATAACCGCCGATCAGACAATAATCTCTCAACGAAATCAGAGAGTCCAGGTTGCTTCTCATGCATAGTTCAGCACCGCTCTTGAGTAAATTATAATCAAGCCATTCAGGAACTTTCTGAGTTTGGGTGAAAAGCTTTTTTACACTTTCAGGAACTGAATCTGTTTCCGAAACTCCATTTCTGATGTACTGCTCAATTTCCCTGGATGCCTCATGAAATTTTTTAGTAAAATAAACATCTCTTACCACCTCATCACCAATCTCGTCCACATGATGAAAAAAAGGAGCGAATTTTTCAAATTTTTCAAAACTCACTTCTGCTCCTGAAAATTCAATAAGCAGTTTTCCGTTTCCACTTTCCCAGAAATCTCTGAAATGAGGAGCATCTTTAAATCGTGGTTGTATCATGTTCATTCCTTTACCTATAAAAGTACAAGTTTTATGCTGAAATTCTTTGGTGAGATTTGTCAGGGTTAGGATGTAGATTTTATAGGTAGCCCCATTCAAACGTTTTCTTGATGAGTTCAGAGCTGTTTCTGCAGTCGGATTTTCTTAAAATATTTTTTCTGTGGGTACGTACGGTTTCTTCAGAGATATTCAACCGATCGGATATTTCTCCTGTGGAATAGCCTTTTGCAATACAGTTGATAATTTCAACCTCTCTTTTAGTGAAAATGACAGGAGTGGATTCATGAAGTTTACTATGCTCCATCCATTGCATCTGATGAAAATCTTCCCGCCCGTTGATTCCGCAGACTAACACAATATAAGAATTTTGGTGCGTGATGTGTTCAATATTGGTGTGTATATTAACCGCTTGCAAAAGCCTGCCTTTTTCATCTTTATAAGTGTGTAAGGCCTGATGATGGAACAGTTCATAATTTCCTTTTGAAGTTCTCATTCTGAAACAGTAGCTGGTTTTCAGTTCCTGCTGGTAATCAAAGCCGTTAATTTCTTTTATTTTTTCTATTGACATTCTTTCGGCTTCCATGACAAACTCCATATCGTCGGGATGGATGAGGTCTATAATCTCTTTCAGATGTACAGGATATTTATTGAGCCCATGTATTTTCAGAATGTCTTCATGGTGATTACAGATGGTACTGTCTGCGAAATTAATAATATAATAATAAAACTTTCCCGGCGCGAAGATTTCTCCTATAAGGTGTTCAATGTTGGGAACGGGCAATATTCTGTTGTCATTTTGTGAAATTTCAGGATAGTCATTCCAGACTTTGGTGAGGGGATGTGGTTTTTTTGCATGAGTCAGATGTTTTTTCTCCATTGGTTAATGTTTTCTTAAAAATAATAAAATTATGTTAAAAAATCACCCTTTTGTGGTATTTCGTGTGGTAGGTAAGTATTGTAGCTTTAAATAAAAACTAATGACCATTTCAAAAAAACTTTAATCTGAAAAATAAATAACCATGAAAACAAAAATTGTATTACTGTTTCTGCTCGGATGGGTGGGGATGGTTTTTGGACAGGAAAAAATTAATAAAAGTAAAATTGATGAAAAATCACAATTTATTTTTGATTATTTGACAACGACAAAAGGAGTTGATTGTACTAAAGATGGAATAAAAATGGAAGGCATGGAAGAATTAAGTATGCCTACAAATGCAATTTTTACAATTGAAAAAGAAAATGATGATGGTAGTTTTGTTATAAAATTTTCAATATGGAAATCAAAAAATCATTTAGAAGATAATCTGACGTATTATTATAAGCAAATTGGAGAAAATACTAAAATATTACACGCAATTAAAACAGAAGAATTTGATTTAAAAACTGGAAAAACTGTTAAAAAAAATATTGCAGATAGTAAATCAAGTGTTATAAATGTAACAGAAAGATTCTTTTTGGTACAAAAAGATGATTTATTATTAAATGGATCGGTATATAATCTTCCAAAATATGAATTTGTATTTGGAACTATTTCTTATTTAGCAAGAATTAGGCCTTCTGTAAAAGATATTCCCAGTTATTGGTCTACGGATTTAATTTAGGATTTGCTTATGGAATAAAAAGGAATTTTAATAAGAATTGGGGAGTTGCAGCTTTAGGAGGGATTTCATTTAGCAAAGCGAAAATTGATTCATTATCTACTTCACCATCAATTGATAAAAACATTGAAAAAATTTCACTATCACCAACTTTGAATATTTTATGTAATTACAAAAATTTTTTCATAGGGATTGGAGCTGGTTTTGATTGGATTAATTTAGATGATGAGGAATCTAAAAAATGGGTTTATAATAAAAAAATATTTTATGCTATAGGAATTGGAATGAATCTATTTTCTAGGAGTACAAGCGATACACCAAAAGCAACAAATTCTCCATAAGTCTTTATTATAGAGTAATTATTTAAAAATCCTTACACAAAAAAACCTTCCCATCGGGAAGGTTTTATATTACTTATTGCTTATCGCTCACTACTTATTATAAAGAAGCAGCGTGTACAAGCATATCTACTAACTTGTTAGAGTAACCCATTTCGTTGTCATACCAAGAAACAAGTTTCACGAAGTTTGGAGAAAGCATGATACCAGCATCTTTATCGAAGATAGAAGTTCTCTTATCTCCTACGAAGTCCTGAGATACTACTGCATCTTCAGTATATCCTAGGATACCTTTCAATTCACCTTCAGAAGCAGCTTTGATTACTGAACAGATATCTTCATAAGAAGCAGCTTTTTCAATTCTCACTGTTAAATCTACTACAGAAACGTCAACAGTTGGTACTCTGAAAGACATACCTGTTAGTTTTCCGTTCAAAGAAGGGATTACTTTTCCTACTGCTTTAGCAGCACCTGTAGAAGAAGGGATAATGTTGTTCAGAGCAGCTCTACCACCTCTCCAGTCTTTTACTGAAGGACCGTCAACAGTTTTCTGAGTAGCTGTTGTAGCGTGTACAGTTGTCATTAAACCTTCTACGATTCCGAAGTTATCGTGGATCACTTTAGCTAAAGGAGCTAAACAGTTTGTAGTACAAGAAGCGTTTGATAAGATTTTGATATCATCAGTAAGTTCCTTGTGGTTTACACCCATTACGAACATTGGAGTATCATCTTTAGAAGGAGCAGAAAGGATTACTTTCTTAGCACCAGCGTTGATGTGAGCCTGAGCAGTATCTTTAGATAAGAAAAGACCTGTAGATTCTACGATATAGTCAGCACCAATTTCATTCCACTTTAGGTTGTTAGGATCTCTTTCAGCAGTTACTCTGATTCTTTTCCCGTTTACTACAAGATCATTTCCTTCTACAGAAACTTCACCTGGGAAAATACCGTGTACAGAGTCATATTTTAACATGTAAGCCATGTATTCTGCATTAATAAGGTCATTGATTCCTACAACTTCAATGTTGTCTCTTTCAGTCATTGCTCTGAAAACAAGACGTCCAATTCTACCAAAACCGTTGATACCTACTTTAATTGTTGACATAATAGTTTGTTTTTATTAGATTATAAAAATAATTAGATTGCTAAAATTTCTGAAATCAGTAAAAGATCTCTATTGATTTCGTTATGTTTTTTAATGGCTTCTTCAATCGGTGTATACGTCAGATCGTTAGAACGCATTCCTGCCATTACATTGGTTTGTCCTTCCATTAATCCTGTTACGGCACCGTAGCCTAGTCTGCTTGCCAAAACCCTGTCTGCACAGCTTGGAGAGCCTCCTCTCTGCATGTGTCCCAAAATGGCTACACGAATGTCATAATCAGGGAATGTCTGCTTTGTTTTTTCGGCAAGTTCATACACATTGGCAAGTTTTTCACCTTCTGCAACTACCACAATGCTTGATGCCTTTCCGGTTTTTTCAGCATCTCTGAATTTCGTGAAAAGCTCATCAATACTGTCTTTTTTCTCAGGAATTAAAATATCCAAAGCTCCAGTTGCCAATCCACTGTTTAATGCAATAAAACCGGCATCACGCCCCATCACCTCTACAAAGAAAACTCTGTTGTGGGAAGTTGCCGTGTCACGGATTTTATCAATGGCATCCATTGCGGTATTCAAAGCAGTGTCGTATCCGATGGTATTATCAGTTCCGAAAATATCATTGTCGATTGTTCCCGGGACACCGATTACTCTGATTCCGAATTCTTCATTAAAGATTTTTGCACCGGTGAAAGTTCCGTCTCCACCAATACAAACCAATCCGTCTATTCCAAGCTTTACGCAATTGTCATAAGCTTTCTGGCGGCCTTCTTTTGTTCTGAATTCAGCAGATCTGGCAGACTTTAGAATTGTTCCACCCTGGTTGATTATATTTTTTACGGAACGGGCTCCCATTTTCAGGAAATCATTGTTGATAAGACCGTTGTAGCCTTCTCTCACCCCGTAGCATTCGATATTATAGTAATTGGCGGTTCTTACTACCGCTCTTAACGCCGCATTCATACCCGGAGAGTCACCTCCTGAAGTAAGAACTGCAATCTTTTTTACAGCACTCTCTTTCATCAAGAAAAAAATTTCGAACACAAATTTACAAAAACAAGTTCAGATTATCGTAGTAACTTTCCAATAGTTTTGAATATAAATTATTAAAAGCTTCTGAAGTTTGTAGGTTTAAAAAAATATCGTGCGGTTTTAGTTTCCTGAGCATCGATATCCAGATCATACCATGGTGTAGAATAAGGATTAAAAGGATTGGAGAGTACATGAATAGACTGTGCGGGTGTAAACCCTTCACTTAATAAAAACAGTCTTTTCCCTTCCTTATTGCGGCAGACCCCTGAAATAAAAACAATATGTCCCGGACTTCCCGGTGTAATCAGAATATCTCCGGTTTTTAAGTCAGAATTTTTTGCAACGGGTTTTGTTTCTTTATGTAATGAAATCGTTCCTGCATAATTAAAGATCAGATCCAGATAATTTCTGAAACTCTGATAAGAATCATCAAAAGCAGCAGTCTTTCTAAAGTTCACCGAATTTCCGTTGACAAAAGCTCTTGTTCCGTTTTTATAGTCATTCCAGCTGAGAAGATCACCGCTGGTAAAATGAAATTTGATTTCGTCAAACTTTTTCACTTTATAAAGATACTCCGCTCTCATACGGATGGCAGCATCAGCGCATTGCTGAAGGTCTTTAGTTCCTGTATCAATATCAAAAACAGCTTCATGGAGGTGTTGGGTAGAAATAGGAGTACCATCATATTTCAGAATCTGACTTTCATAAGGTTTCAGCTTAAAGTTTTCAATAAAATATCCGAAGGAACCAGGTTTTTCTTCACTCCATTCATATCCCTTGGGAGGAGAAAATCTTTCCCGGATGGTATTTTTATCCTTATGGATCTTTGCAGAGCTTTTTGCCGTTAAATTTTCATTATGATCAGGTTCAGCCAGTAAACGGTCTGATAATTTTTCTTTCGTACAGTTGGTAAGAATAAGAAGCGCTGTGATTCCCGTGATGATTTTTTTCATGCGTTTTTAGTTAACGCAAATATCATTTTTTTCCACGTATCAGCAAATAAAGTTGTGAAAATCTATAATATTTAACTTCTGCTTTACGCTTTTTCATTTTCAGGAATCAGTAATTTGCCCCAATCATTCAGCTGCCAAAGAATCTTCACCAGTTGTTCACCCAGTGGTGTCAATGTATATTCAACCCTTGGAGGGAGCTCATTAAATGACTGTTTCGTTAGAATACCGTCTTCTACCATTTCAGACAATTGTTGATTCAAAACTCTCCGGTCAACTTTAGCGATACCACGCAGAAATTCACTCGGACGTTTTTTTCCTTCATTGATCTGCCAAACGATAGGAATTTTCCATTTTCCACTGATGGTATTCACTGCGACTTCCAACGGGCAAATTTTATTTTCTTCAGCTCTTTCCTTTGTTTCCATAAAATTGACTTTTTTATCCCTATGGGTGAAAAATATGCGGTATTGCTTTTGTCTGGTTAGTTTCAGACTTTTGTAAAGATAATCATTAAAAACAGCATGTCAGAAAAACGAAAAGGAGCCCGTTCCATTAAAGATATTCCACAGGGTATTTTAGAACAGCTGAACCGCGGAGAAATTGAAACCGCCAATCTTACAGAATGGCTGGCAGTGGACCAAAGGTTATTGTTGGAGCATTTACTTCAGCAGAATAACCGTATTGATTATTTAAAACCTGTCTTGGAAAATATAGACCGGCTGAAAAAGCAAACTATCAATACTCTCAACGAAGCTATTGGAGTTGGACTTTTGAATTTAGCAAGAAAAAATAAAGATGAAGAATTTCTGGTCAGTCTCTCAACGCATCCGGCAGATCTTGTGCGTTGCTGGTCAGCTTATACCATTGGAAGAAATGTTGACTTGAAACTTAAAGAAAAATTAAAAAGTATTCAATCTTTCGCTTCCGATTCTCATTTCGGAGTGAGGGAGATCTGCTGGATGACGGTGCGTCCGGATATTTCAAAAAATCTTGATGAAAGTTTATCTATTTTATCAGAATGGACAGAGCATGACAATGAAAATATAAGACGTTTTGCCAGCGAATCTACCCGGCCGAGAGGAGTTTGGTGTGAGCATATTGATGCTTTGAAACAAAATCCTGGACTAGGTCTTGAAATTTTAGAACCTTTACGATCAGATTCATCCCGATATGTGCAGGACAGTGTCGGCAATTGGTTGAATGATGCCAGCAAATCTCAACCTGAATTTGTGATAGAAATTTGTGATGAATGGCTCCGTGAAAGTCCGACAAAAGAAACCCAATATATCGTAAAGAAAGCCTTGCGGACCATCAAAAAGTAGAAGTTATCCACAAACTGGAAATATTGATTTAATTTTTGATCACATAGGTCCCAGATTTTCATAGGTTTACATGGTGCCTTTATATCCCATTTGTTCTTCGGGAGTGCCTTTATTTGCTCAGTTTTTACATGAAAAACCACATTGAAATATTTTCAATGTTAACTATATATTAACGAAAGAAAGTTATCCACAATATGAGTTTTCAATTAATGTGGATTCTATCTGTCACTCAATTAATAATTTAAATGAAAATTAAAAAGCGAAAGTCTGAAATACAATATTTTTTTCGCTGAAAAAAAAGTTATCCACAATATGGGATTTTGCCTTACCATTTTTCCGTCAAATATTTCCAGTATCTTTTCGGGACATGCTGAATATGCAGTTTCATATTCTTTCGTTCCACAATATTGGTTTTAGTAAAATATCGCTGCCAAAGTACCTGATAATTCATCTCTTCATTATGAAACTTCTGCTGGTACTTATTGAAATCCGGTTTTTCATCAGGATAGAAGAATTCGCAGTTTTCCAGATCGTAAAAAATGCCGTAATTCCTCCTCAGATCATAGATCATCCATTTTTGGTCCTGATAGCGGTCATTAAAATGTTTTCGGATTAACGGAAGAACATTGAAGTCAGGATCTATTTTAGAAAAGAATACATCATCTTTCATTTTTTCAAAGCGGACAAAAGCAGTCATTCTGTGCCTTTCCCTATCAACCGATTTACAGATTTTTGAAATTTGTAAAATATTGTTATCTGCAAAATTTTCAAGAATATTTTCTTCCGGATGTTTGATAGATTGTCTTACAGCGGATAAGATGAGGTTTTCAAGATAGGGTTCCTCTGATAAAAAAACTTTTAAAAGCTTATGGATGCCCAATTTTCCGATATTCTGCTCCAATTTGTTGAGAACCCGCTCAGACTTTTCTGTTTGTGTGATGACTTCGTGGATTTCAGCAAAAATATTTTCCTGATGAAAACGTTCTCTGCTGGCTATTTCTACCTCTTTATAACGGTATTCAAAAACTTCAAATACCGCAGTGAAAAGACCATCGAAACTTCCATCGTAGAGTAGGGTTGTCATCATTTATTTTAAAATTTAGTTGTACTGCCTGTCATTCTGAGATTCTTCCTTCGTCAGAATGACAAATGTGCTGTTTTACCGAAGTAATAAATTAGTGATCATTTGTGAAAATATTCGTGTAATTTGTGTTTAAAACAATGTCAGTTGTTGTGAGAACTGGTTGTGAAACTTTGATGAGCTTCCACCTATCAACAGTTTTCTAAAATTTTTGTCCGTTAAATATTTCAGGTAAGCATTCCCAGCAGTGAAATCAATAAAATATTTTGCCCGGTTCACGGCTGCTCCCAGTTTTTTTAAATGATCCATTGTTAAGACCTGAAAACGTCTTGCACTTATAATTTTTTGAGCTGTTTTTACCCCAATTCCCGGAATTCTTAAAATTGTTCGATATTCTGCAGTCTGAAGATTCACAGGAAACTGATCAAGATTTCGTAATGCCCAGCTTAATTTCGGATCCATTTCAAGATCAAGAAAGGGAACATTCGGATCTAAAATTTCTTCAGCTTTAAAACCATAAAATCTCATCAGCCAATCCGACTGATACAACCGGTTTTCACGAAGCATAGGAACTTCCGTCGTTAAAGAAGGTAATCTCTGATCTTCCAAAACGGGAACATAACCTGAATAATAAACTCTTTTGAGATTGAAATTTTTGTAAAAATGATCGGCCACTTTAATGATCTGCAGGTCGTTTTCATTGGTTGCGCCTACAATCATTTGTGTAGACTGTCCTGCCGGAGCAAACTTGGGAACTTTTTTTAAAACTTTCTTTTCATCCTTATACTGGATAATTCCTTTTTGAATATATCGCATAGGACTGATCATATCCTGCCTGTTCTTTTCTGGAGCCAATAATTTTAATCCGCTTTCTGTAGGGATCTCAATGTTTACGGATAAACGGTCTGCGTACAAAGCTGCTTCCTGCATCAGGTCATCACTTGCCCCGGGAATAGATTTCAGATGAATATATCCATTAAAATTTTCTTCCAGGCGCAGCTTTTTGGCCACTCTCACCAGCCGTTCCATTGTGGTGTCTGCATTTTTGAAAATTCCGGAACTCAGAAATAAACCTTCAATATAATTTCTGCGGTAAAAATTAATCGTAAGATCTACTACTTCTTCTACTGTAAAGGCAGCTCTTTTAATATCATTTGAACTTCTGGAAACACAGTAAGCACAATCGTAGATACAGTGATTGGTCAATAGAATTTTAAGCAAAGAAACACATCGTCCATCTTCTGTATAGGTATGGCAGATGCCACTTGCGGAACTGTCTCCTAAAGCTCCTTTTTTATTCTTTCTTGAGCCGCCGCTGGACGAACACGAAACATCATATTTCGCTGCATCGGCAAGGATTTCCAGTTTTTCTTTAAGGCGGTCAAAATTCATATTTTTAAATTTTTGATATGTTTTGTATCTGAGATGTATTTTAATTTTGTTCAAATTTAGTTCCAAAATTGATAAAAGTCAATCTTTTTTCATAGAAGTTATCAACAAAAAAGAGTCTCAAAATCATTATATTTACGGCTCATTAAAGTTTATATCATGAATCATAAACCAATCGAAGGTTTTTCCAAGCTTCCAAAGCAGGGTAAAATCGACTGGCTCGTAAACGAATATCTTGAAGGAAACCAGGAATATCAAAATATATTAAAACAATACTGGAACGATGATGCAGATCTTCAGAAACTTCACGATGAGTTTTCTGAAAATACCATCTCTAATTTTTATATGCCTTACGGAATTGCTCCGAACTTTCTGATCGATGGAAAGCTGCTGGCACTTCCAATGGCTGTTGAAGAAAGTTCAGTAGTGGCGGCCGCTTCCAAAGCTGCGAAATTCTGGATCGATAAAGGAGGTTTCAAAACAACGATTATCAACACTGAAAAACTGGGGCACACCCATTTTATTTTTAATGTTGAACCCCATAAATTATTACATTTCTTTAATTTCAGTTTAAAGAAAAAATTACTTGAAGCCACAGAAGATATCACTGCGAACATGAGAAAACGCGGTGGTGGTATTTTAAATATCAATCTGGTAGATAAAACTGCAGAAATGCCGAATTATTACCAGCTGAAAGCAAGCTTTGATACGGTAGATTCCATGGGAGCGAACTTTATCAACTCATGTCTTGAGCAGTTCGGGAAAACTTTGAGGCAGGAAGTGGCAACCAGCGAAGACTTTACCCAGGAAGAAAAGAACTCATTGCAGATCGTAATGAATATCCTTTCCAACTTTACTCCTGACTGTATCGTGAGAGCTGAGGTTTCCTGTAAAATGGAAGACTTAAAAGACGACAGCGGAATTTCTCCTGAAGAATTTGCTTCTAAATTCAAACAGGCAGTGACCATCGCTGAAATTGAACCTTACCGTGCAACCACTCATAATAAAGGAGTGATGAATGGAGTAGATGCAGTGGTGATTGCTACCGGAAACGACTTCAGAGCTACAGAAGCCTGTGCACACGCGTATGCTGCGAGAGATGGACAATACAGATCTTTGACGCATTGTACCACAGATAATGGAGTTTTCAGATTCTGGATTGATCTTCCTATTTCTGTAGGAGTTGTAGGAGGGCTTACAAATCTTCACCCGTTAGTAAAATTCTCGTTAGCACTGCTTGGGAAACCTTCTGCACAGGAACTGATGAGTATTCTTGCTGTTTCAGGTCTTGCACAGAACTTTGGAGCATTACGTTCATTGGTAACTACAGGAATCCAGAAAGGGCATATGAAAATGCACTTATTGAATATTCTAAATCAGTTGGGAGCTACCGAAGAAGAAAAGCAGCACTTTGTAACATACTTCAAAGATAAGACGGTGAGCCACCACGAGGTGATCAATGAATTTAACAGAATGAGAGGAAACTAATGTTACAGATCATTTTGCCCATTGTGTTTCTTCTTTTCGGATTCTTTTTAAAGAAAACCAATAACGAAGGGTTCAGAAGCTCCAAGAGATTTGCCAATATGTTTATCATTCTGGGAATCTCTACCTTGGTTGCCAAGTTCATTTTAATGTACTTAAAATCAAAATAGTGAAAAAAAGTATTGTATTTTTCTTATTGATTTCAGGTTTAGGGTTTTCGCAGCAGAAAGAAGTGAAAATAAATAACCTGCCGCCAAAATCTGAAAACTTTGTATTCCCTGTGATTACTTATGCAGGAAATCCAGCAGTTGCCGATAAGATCAATACATTTCTGCAGGTGAAAGAACTGGAATATATTCCGAATTCTGGTGGAAATCCTTTTAAACTAGCCTCTACCGCAACAAATTCTTATTCCAACTATGTTTACTTCTATGATTGGGAGAAACTGGAAACGCCTAAAAATATTTTAACAATGGGTATTCATGGTGAAGCTTCTGGAGCCTATCCAGAAGAATTTGAAGATTGGAAGAATTTTGATCTGAGGACAGGGAATTTTATCAATGCTGAAGATTTATTTCGGGCAGAGAGCAGGAAAACAGTCAATGGTTTGATTCAAAGTAGAGTAAAAAAGAGAGTGAATGACTTTCTCGTTAAATTAAAATCTGAAAAAAATCCATCAGAGGAAGTTCAGGATCAAATTGCAATGTATGAAGATTGTTTCATAGAACATACTTTGAATGGTATCCGGTATTTTTTTGGTAAGGATAAAATTACTTTTGTGGCAGGCAGATGTTCTAACCATGCGATGCGGGCATTGGACGATCTGGGAAGTCATGAACTTGAATTTACTTATAAAGAACTTGAAAAATACCTGAGTATTTATGGTAAAAATCTGATTTCAGGTTCGGAAAAGATAGGGCAGACTGGGCCCGGGAATAAACTGTTCAAAGGAAAAATTGACGGAAAATATCCTGTTACGGTTTTGTTTAACGAAATTAATGAGGACGATTCTTTTTCCGCTACTTATTGGTATGATAAGAATAAAAAACCGATTAACTGGAGAGGAGAATTTATTCACGATCATTTTTCTATCACCGAAGATGATTATCATAGCGAAGAACTTAAAGAATGGGTTCCAAGAGCCTTAATAGAAGCTGACTTAAAGGGAAATAAAATCTCCGGAACCTGGCAGGACTATAAAACAAAAAAATATTTAACCTTAGAATTAGAAGAGCTATAAAATGAAAACAATTACTTTAGTTTTTGGAGCGGTTTACGGAATGGTGTCTGTGATCCTGGGTGCATTCGGAGCGCATGCTTTAAAGAAAATATTAGCCGTGGAAAGGCTGGAAAGCTTTGAAACAGGAGTAAGGTATCAGATGTATGCGGCATTTTTCCTGCTGATCATCGGGTATATCTTAAAATTTGAAACTTCTGCTGAGAGATGGACTTCCATTTTAATGATTGCAGGAACCTTGTTATTCTCAGTGAGTATCTATTTTCTGAGTATGCAGGATTATTTAGGAATGAACCTTAAATTTTTAGGACCTATCACTCCGCTTGGAGGTTTGATGATGATTTTAAGCTGGGGAATGCTTATCTTTTATTTTGCCAAAAACAGAATTTAAGAATGAAGATTAAGAGAAGAAGACGGTTAATAAGGACATTCAATCTCTTAGATCAGCCTATCAGATTCAATCCGTTTGTTTTTAGCCGTACTTTTTTTATGTGGGCTGTTACAGGCCTTGTAGGAGGTGTTATTGCCGGAGGATATTGGATCGTTCTGGAACATTTTACAGAATTTTTAGCTGAATTTCAAGGCTGGCAGGTTATTCCCACCATGGCGATCTGTGGTTTGCTGGCCGGGCTGGTAATTCATTTTATAGGTGATCCCGGAGAAATTCATTTGATCGTTAACAACATCAGATTTAATAAAGGAAAACTGGAACCGAAGAACAATCCTTCGATGATTCTTTCATCCCTGTTTTGTGTAGCTTCGGGAGGAAGTTTGGGACCGGAGGCGCCATTGGTACAGGTAACAGGTTCTACGGGAACCTGGCTGGGGAAAATTTTCAGACTGAAAGGTGAGGAACTGCGTTCTTTGAGTATTGCCGGGATGGCTTCTGGCTTTACCGCGTTATTTGGGGCGCCGCTGGGAGGTAGTCTTTTTTCTCTGGAAATCCTGCATCATAAACATGCTGTAGAATACTATAAAGCCATTATTCCTGCTTTGGTAGCGAGCTGTTTCAGTTATCTGATGTTTGCTTTGATTATCCATTTGGGAATTGGGGCAACCTGGGATTTGAAAGCCTATCATTATACCGGAATATATGATTTTCTATATGCTGCACTGTTCGGAATTGTAGGAACTTTGTTCGGATGGATTTTCATTTTTGTAGTTAAGTTTTTCAAAAAAGTTTTCGAATACAGAAACTTCCCAATATATATTAAAACATTGGTGGGAGGAATTATTTTAGGAATCATTGCCTATAATTTCCCTATTACAAGATACTTTGGACATAACGAGATCAATCAGTTAATCGATGGTAATTTCGGACTCAATTTCTTACTCCTGATTCTGGTTTTTAAAATACTGGCGATTGCCATTACAGTAACTTCAGGATGGCGGGGAGGATTTATTATTCCTCTGTTCTTTGTAGGAACAACATTGGGACTCATTATCCATAATTTATTTCCGGCTGTAGATACCACATTAGCCATTGTAAGCTGCATGGCGGCGATTAATGCGTGTGTAACAAGAACGCCGATGAGTACTACCATTATCTTAGGAACCCTTACCGGATTTACCTATTTTGTACCGATATTATTTGCGAGCCTTACCGGATATTTTCTGGCTCCAAGAATTCCGTTCATCGGATCACAATCTGAGAAATTAGTGGAAGAATAAAGGGAATTTGAGTGATATGTTAAAAATCAAGTCAATCAGACTTTAATTTTTGAGTCAATAAACTTGAACTTCCATGTCTTTTTAGTAAATTTGTCAACCTTTAAATAGTAAAATAAAATAATAAAAATAATATGAATCTTCACGAGTATCAATCAAAAGAGATTTTATCAAAGTATGGAGTAGCTATCCAACGTGGTTTCGTTGCAAACAACGTAGATGAAGCTGTAGCAGCTGCTGAAAAATTGACTGCTGAAACCGGAGCACAGGCTTGGGTTGTAAAAGCACAGATTCACGCAGGTGGTCGTGGTAAAGGTGGGGGTGTTAAGTTTTCTCCAAACATGGATAAACTTAAAGAGAACGCTCAGAATATCATCGGAATGCAGTTGGTAACTCCTCAAACTTCTGCTGAAGGTAAAAAAGTACACTCTGTTTTGATTGCAGAAGATGTTTATTATCCGGGAGAATCTGAAACTAAAGAATTTTATGTTTCTATTCTTTTAGATAGAGCTGAAGGAAAAAATACAATCGTATATTCTACTGAAGGTGGTATGGATATTGAGCACGTTGCTGAAGTAACTCCTCATTTGATCCACAATGAATTGATTGATCCAGCTATCGGTCTTCAAGGGTTCCAGGCTAGAAAAATTGCTTTCAACCTAGGTCTTGAAGGAAATGCATTCAAAGAATTTGTGAAATTTATTTCATCTCTTTACAATGCATATACAGGAATTGATGCTTCTCTTTTCGAAATCAACCCGGTATTAAAAACTTCTGATAACAAGATTATCGCTGTAGATGCTAAAGTAACTTTAGATGACAACTCATTATTCCGTCACAAAGACTTAGCTGAACTTAGAGATACAAGAGAAGAAGATCCAATGGATGTAGAAGCTGGTGAAGCGGGTCTTAACTTCGTAAAACTGGATGGTAACGTTGCTTGTATGGTAAACGGAGCTGGTCTTGCAATGGCAACTATGGATATCATCAAATTATCAGGTGGTAACCCGGCTAACTTCCTTGACGTAGGTGGTACTGCTGATGCTCAGAGAGTACAAACTGCTTTCGGAATTATCTTAAGAGATCCAAACGTAAAAGCTATTTTGATCAACATCTTCGGAGGTATCGTAAGATGTGACAGAGTTGCTCAAGGGGTTGTAGATGCTTACAAAGCGATGGGTAGCCTTCCGGTTCCATTGATCGTAAGATTACAGGGAACTAACGCTGTAGAAGCTAAAAAATTAATTGACGAGTCTGGTCTTCCGGTACACTCTGCAATTACTTTAGAAGAAGCTGCAAACAAAGTAAAAGAAGTTTTAGCTTAATTCTAAAATTTTCAGATAAATAGAAAACCGTTCCATTTTTGGAACGGTTTTTTAATGTATATGAAGAAACTTATTATCCATGAAAAACGTATATATTCCAAAACCATGCTCTGAAAACTGGGAAGTGATGTCTCCACAAGACAAAGGACGATTTTGTGAGTTATGTAATAAATGTGTTTTTGATTTTACAGAAAAGAATCCTCAGGAGGTTGAACAGATTTTAGAAGAAAATAAAGATACCCGGATCTGTGGAAGATTTTACAATCATCAGTTAGGTGATCATATTAACCAATCACAAAAGCTTAAGGTTCATTTCCTGAAATATATTCCTTCTTCATTTCAAAATAACAGAATTGTTTTGAGCTTATTTTCTGTGATTTTATTTTTAATAGGATGTTCAAAACCAAAAGTAGAAACGTATGCTACAACAGGTTTTGTTGATGTGATAGAAGAGGATTCTTGTGCTGCTAATGATAAGTATGCAATGAGAGAAGCACGCATTCTGGATAATGACAGTATTGCCAAAATGCCTAAAAATGATCCTATAAAATTGAAAAGAAAAGAGAGTAAGAAGTAGTTTATTTTTTAGAACAGATATAAAAAGACCACTTCAAAAGTTGAAATGGTCTCTATTTTTTATTTGAATTCCTTACTTATCCTGATGGCTTTCAGGTAAAATATTCTCTCCACTCGTAATACTGATGCTTGTAGGGGTTACCAGCTGAACTTTATCCACATCAAAACGTTCTTTAATCCCTAAATAAGCTTTACTTCTTACCTGAGCCAGATTAGAACCTACTTTTATCCAGAACTTCACCTGCAGATTAAATGCGCCTTGTTTCAGATCGGTAAAGATCACCTCTATGGTATCTAGCTTATCCACATTGTCAAGGTTTTTAATCACATCCAGAATTCCTTTCTGTGCTTTACTGATATCTTCATCAGCAGGAATTTCAAAATTTAAAATAATCCTGCGCTGTGGCGAAGCCGTAATATTATAAAACGGCGCATTGAACACTACCTGATTAGGAATATAAGCCTTTTTTCCATCGTCGGTAAGAAGTTTTGTAGTTAAGAAACCAATTTCCTGTACCGTTCCTGAATGCGCTCCAATCGTAATATAATCGCCTACTTTGTATGCTTTATCAATTCCGATCAGCATTCCTGAAAAAATACTTGAAACCAAATCTTTCAGCGCAACCCCGGCAATAACCCCGGCAACTCCCAAGCTCCCGATAAATTTCCAAAGAAAACCACTGAAACCCATTATTTCCAGCGCAATAAAGGTTCCCATCAGCATGATCAGAAATCTGAATACACTGATTAAAGTTACTAGTGAGCTTTCTTTTTTGCTCTTCGGGAAGAATTTATGGAAGATTTTTACGGCAGCCTGGCTTAAATATTTACTGGTAATCAGGAAAAATGTAAATACTAAAATTCCGACAATAAGTTTGGGGGTAAGCTCTGCAAAGGTCACATACCAGTTTTCCAATACTTTATAAACAAGATCTACATACCTGAGTCCGGTCTTCTCCATGAATAAAATTTTTAATTAAAGATATAAATTTTCATCAAAAAATTTGCCAGTTCCAAAAAGTCTACTAAATTTGTAGACTATAAAGAGAAAACATTATGTCAATCAAACTAGGAGATACAGCACCCAACTTTCAGGCAGAGTCATCAGTAGGAGATATCAATTTCTATAATTATCTGGGAGATTCCTGGGGGATTCTGTTTTCGCATCCTGCAGATTATACCCCGGTATGCACTACAGAGTTGGGATATACCGCAAAATTGCAATCTGAATTTGATGCCAGAGGAACGAAGGTGATTGCTTTAAGTGTAGATGGAGTAGAAGATCATCAAAACTGGGTAAAAGATATTAATCAAACTCAGAATACCAATGTACAGTTTCCTATTATTGCTGATAAAGACAGAAAAGTTTCGGAGCTGTATGATTTTATTCATCCCAATGCTTCTGCTACTGCGACTGTACGTTCTCTTTTTATTATTGATCCTTCCAAAAAAGTAAGACTGATTATTACCTATCCGGCCTCTACAGGAAGAAATTTTGACGAAATCCTTAGAGTGCTGGATTCTTTGCAGCTTGTGGATAACTATCGTGTGGCTACTCCTGTTAATTGGGAAAATGGAGAAGATGTCATTGTGCCGCCAACGATTTCTACAGAAGAAGCACGGAAGATATTCCCAAAAGGGGTGACGGAAATAAAACCTTATTTACGATACACGCCACAACCCAATACATGATTTATTTGATTTTTTATAGTTTAGTTTTAATTTGTACGAAAAGCGCCCCGAAAATTTATTTCGGGGCGCTTTATTTTTTATAAGTATTTCAGTGATTACTTAACGTCGTTGATGATTTGTTTTGCTTTAGACGTTGGAAGATAGATCTGGAATCCTAAACCAAAAGTAATTTTGTTAGTATATCCACCGCTTCCGAATCCTGCATTTGCATCATATTTCACTAAACCTTCCAATCCGATGTTTGGAGTGATGAAGTAAGAATAACCAGGTCCAAATCCGAAGTTAAGACCGTTAGAAGAAGAACCTCCTTTAGAGATTGACATCCCTCCAACACCTACATTCCCTTCGAAGAACCATCTTCCGTGGTGAAGTAAGTTGTTTACTCCCTGCTCTCCCGGGTTAAGATAATAACGCCCTAATGCTCCTACATTATATGTAAAAGTAGTAGGTGCATCTTTAGCTCCTTTGAATCCTAAATCCACATATCCCCCAACTGCAATATTATCTTCGATGAAATATGCTCCTTTTGGCTGAATTGCAAAGTCATATCCTGCTCCTTCATTTAAACCAAAATTTGCCCCTGCAAGGTTACCCCCTACCATCCAATTACCTTTTTGAATCTGAGCGTTTGCGGTTGCTGTTAAACCTGCTACGGCTAATATCCCTGTTAAAATAAGTTTTTTCATAATTTATTATTTTAATAATTAAATGTTTATTATTCACGAGTTATAGAAAAAACAATAAATGTGCCATACTCTTAATTTTAGGTAATTTTTCTAAATAAACGTTAACGTTCTCAGGGAGATATAATTCAGTTTTTTAACATATTCACTGAGGATTTAATAATGATAAAGAAAATAAAAAGCGGGTTTTAAAAAGGAAATGATAAAAATGGGTGATAATCCCAAGTGGTTTTCTCCTTTGTTCAGTTTGCTGAGTATTAAACAAATAAAAGAATGATGGATATGATCAGTCCTGCAATCGTAAACTTGATTCCGCGTTTGAAAGCCTTTGTTTTAGGATTGAACATCCAGAAGCTTGAAATCACAAAAAAGAAAAGAGAAACTCCAAAGAATACACTTAAAGGCGATATCGCATCCTTAGACTGCGATTTGTGAAGAGAAACCATTTTATCTAATACAAAAGGTAATTCCTTCTTAGTGTATTTGGCTTTTCCGGTGGCGCTGTCATAAGTTCCCTGTTTAAAATAGAGAACAGTTCCTTCTGTTTTTTCCACTTCAAGGCCTTTCATCTTCAGCTCTTTTTTCAGCTCTTTCTCTGAAAGATTGGCCGAGATATTTTTTTCATATTTTTTTTCGTTCTTCAGAAAATCAGTGTCTCTGTACACCAGAAGAATTCCACTTAATGAATACACCGCCATAATTCCGGCAAGGAAATAGCCCAGATAACGGTGGGTAATTCTCATGAACGTTCTTGTGTCTTTAATCTTATCCATATCTTATTGTTTTGTTTTTGTTTTAAAATTTCAAAAGTGGAAACTGCAAAAATGCAATCTCCACTTTTAATGAAAGAATTATTATAAAAAGAATTCTAAAGTCTGTATGTTAGTGTGAAATAGTAGTTTCTCGGTGTGATAGGATTCACAGAATAATTTTCGTGAACATTGTAGTTTACGACATCAAACAGGTTCCCCACTTTACCCTGGATAGAGAATTTATTCCATTCGTAGCCTACAGATACAGAAACGGTTGTATAATCTTTCAGATCAAACATTCTGCTCACATTATTTCTGCTTGTGTTTGTAGATTTTGAATCATTCCATCCGGCGATTCTGTCTCCGATGTAATAAACTCCAGCTCCAATTTTTAATCCTTTTACATAGTTTGTAAATTTATAGAAAACGGAAGCATTTGCTGTTGTCGCAGGAGTTCTTACCAGTCTTTGGTTTTCAACATATCCTTTTTCAGGAGTATCAGTGTAAACGGAATTATTATAAGAAAAACCTCCGATTATAGATAAGTTTTCTGTTGGATTTCCTGTAATGTCCAGTTCAACACCACGGCTTCTCATATTTCCTGCAAATTCTTTAAGATTGGTATCTGTAGAATTTACCGGTACTCCGTTCGGAGCAGAAGCAAACCAATATGTTTGATAGTAATTATTATACATAATCTGGTAAGCCGTTAAATTCACAGCTAAAGCATTGTTCCAGAAATTCTTTTTAATACCAATTTCATATTGATCAACTGTTGATGGCTTTATGCTTTGTTTTGATAAAGTGTTTAACTGAGCTTGAACATCTGAAGCAGATTGATTAGTATTTACTGTTCCAAATTGATCTGAAGTATATCCCGCATTTGCTGCAAAAGAATTCGTATACGTTGCGAACACCGAAAGGTTTTCATTTGGTGCATATACCAAACCTACTTTTGGAGAGAATGCATTGTCAGATGTTGAAGAATTGGCTACTTCAATTTTATCATTTAATGTAAAACGAGTTGTCAGCGTAGGCATATTTTCTATGTAAGACCATCTTAACCCGGCAATTACTTTTAGTTGTTTTGTTATGCTGATAAAATCCTGTGCATAGATCCCGATTCTTCTGGTATTGATTCTGTTTCTTGTACTAAGAGTAGAATTTGGCATATCAATACTTCCCCACGTTGATGGATCATCTAAATACAGAAGATTTCTTGGAGCCGTAACAGTATAAGCATACGCATCTGCCTGGCTGTAATCGGCATCAACACCAATTAAAACTTTATGGTTGATTTTTCCTGTATTGAATTCACCATTGATGTTTACTTGTGCAGAAGTATAATTTTGTTCGTTGTAAGTTCTGCCAAAAGGTCTTTTCCATGATAATCTGTTAGGATCTACACTGGCATCTTTGGTGTCATATATCCATTGTACTCTTTCAGAAGAAAAATAATCTTTAGTATAGTTTTGGTAAGAAGCAGTAGCGTTCAAAGACCATCTTTCGTTAAATTGATGATTAAAAGTTACGTTCGTAGAGGCTTGCTGCACATTTTGATATTGCCAGTCAGTTCCGAAGAACGTGTTTCTGGAAACAGCATCATTTAATCTGTAGCTTTGGTCTTTTTCAGTGATAGATCCAATTCCGAAATCTGGGGTGAAATTATTTTTAAGATAATCTGCCTCAACAATTAACTGAGATTTATCGCTTAAATTAAATAAGAATGAAGGATTGAAATAGTATTTCTCTGATTCTACAACATCTCTGAAACTTTCAGCATGCTCATAGGCACCATTGATTCTGAATGCAACATTTTTGGATAAAGGTCCATAAATATCAACTGTTGGCTTATAAGAGTTCCAGCTTCCACCATTTAATCCTACGCTTCCCCCAAAATTGAATTTAGGTTTTTTGGTAATCATATTGATAACACCACCAGCTGCTGTGTTACCAAAAAGCATAGCATTCGCTCCCTTTAAAACTTCTACTCTTTCCAGACCACTTACTTCAGGGAAAACACCACTGTTTATTCTTGAACCATTCTTGAAGATGTTATCATTTCCTAAAATGAAACCACGTCCACCAAAGCTGTCCTGAGAATTTCCTCTGGATGAAGTAATATACAGTCCATTTACATTCTGAAGAACATCGCTAAGCTGTTTTGCCTGCTGCTGCTCAATGATTTCGTGAGTAACAATAGCAATAGGCTGTGGATTTTCCATTACCGTCAGGTTTGATTTTGTCGATAATGGTCTTGCCTGGTTCGGATTTCCTGTTTTATGAAGATTGATATCCTCAATGGTCTGAGTTCTTATGGTGTCTGCTTCAACGTTTTTCAGCTGTGAACTTGCTGAAACAGCAATAAATAGAAGACCTAAAGAAAGTAATTGTCTTTTCATTTTATTTTTATGTAGAACAGTTTTAAATAAGGCGCAAATGTAAGTATTTGTTTAGAATAGATAAAAATAATTTTATGATTTAAATCATGTTTTTTCAGAGTTAGTGAGATGGATTATTTCTATACCTCCTTTAGATTGAGGAATAGAGCGTTTTTTATGAATATATTTGTTAAAAATTATAATATGCAATTGGTAAAAGCGGGGCTTTGTGCCTTTGGAATGAGCGGAAAAGTGTTCCATGCACCTTTTTTAAAGGAACATCCGGGATTTTTTATAGCTGCTGTAGTGGAAAGAAGTAAGGAAGAATCAAAGGAGAAGTATCCGGAAGCAACAATTTACCGTTCTGTAGAAGAAATGCTTCAGCAGGCAGATGTAGAATTGGTCATTATCAATACTCCGGTTCAGACCCATTATGAGTATGCAAAAAAAGCATTGGAAGCAGGAAAAAATATTATTGTAGAAAAACCTTTTACAGTAAATGTTGCTGAAGCAGAAGAGCTGGTACAGTTGGCAGAAGAAAAAGGACTGTTTTTAAGTGTATATCAAAACAGAAGATTCGACCGTGATTTCTTACAGGTTCAGAAGATTTTAAATGATAAAAAAATAGGGAATATTAAAGAGACAGAAATCCGCTTTGACAGATTCCGTACAACTCCCAGCGGAAAACAACATAAAGAAAGTCCGGATCAGGTAGGTGCAGGAACACTTCATGATCTGGGAGCACATCTTGTAGACCAGGCTGTACAGTATTTTGGATATCCTGAAAAGCTTTTTGCAGATGTATTTTCTATGAAAGGAAGTGAGTTTGCTAATGATTACTTTGAAATTCTCTTATTCTATAAAGATAACCTGAGAGTAAGGCTGAAATCATCTGTTTTCAGTAAAGAAGGACACTACGCCTATACTATTCACGGCGACAGAGGAACTTTCTTACAGGAAAGGACAGATAACCAGGAAAATGAATTGGTGGGAGGTGCTATTCCTGAATATGGTAAAGAATGGACCCAGCCATTGAAAGAATCGGATGGAATTTTAAACTTCCTCAATGATGATTCTGAGACAGAAAGAATTCTGACGTTCAGTGAAGCCGGAAATTATATGGATTATTACCAGCAGATCTACGAGCATATTGTGTTTGGATATGCATTACCATCTCCGGGAAGAGAAGTTATTCAGAATATGAAAATTATTGATGCTTCTCTGGAAAGTGCAAAAGAAGAAAGAGTAATTAAATTGTAAAAAGGGTATTCAATTATAAATGATGAGTTATGAATTATGAATGAGTCAGAGTGTTTGAGAGTTTGAGGGCTTGAGTGTAAATGAGTTGGAACTTCTAGTCACGACTGCTATCAACCTTGAACTTTAAACTTTGAACCTTAAATCCATTCATAATTCATAATTTTTAACTCATAATTATTAAAGGATTTCCTGAAGCTCCAGCCATCTCATCTCATGGTTCTCCAGTTTTTCTGAAACCGTTTCCAGTTCGGAAGAGAGTTTGGCGATCTTTTCGTAATCTGCTTCATTGTTGAGCTGATCCAGAATTTTGGAGCGGTGGTCTTCAAGTTCAGGCATTTCCTTTTCTATCGTTTCCAGTTCTTTTTGTTCCTTAAAAGTTAATTTTCTTTTTTTAGAGGCAGCAGCTGGAGCGGTTTCTGTTACAGCAATAGCTTCTTTAGCGGGCTCAGGTTTTACAGCGGTATTTTTTTCCAATGCTTCTTCACGGCTTCTTGCCTCTCGGTATTCTGAGAAATTTCCTACAAAATTTCTGATTTTTCCGTCACCTTCAAAAGCCAGGACATGATCTACAATTCTGTCCATGAAATATCGGTCGTGGGAAACAATAATCAAAGATCCCTGGAATTGCTGAAGGAAGTTTTCAAGAACCGTTAGCGTAGGAAGATCAAGGTCATTCGTAGGCTCATCAAAAATCAGGAAATTAGGATTCTGATACAAAATATACATCAGGTGAAGTCTTCTCTTTTCCCCACCCGAAAGTTTGGAGATAGGAGAGTACTGTGTCTGGTCGTCAAATAAGAACAGTCTTAAGAATTGTGATGCTGACAAGCTTCTTCCATTGGCCAAAGGATAGAATTCTGCAATCTCTTTGATAAAATCAATCACACGTTCATCCTCTTTATAGGTAAGCCCTTTCTGAGCGAAATAACCGAAAGATATAGTTTCTCCGGTTTCAATTTCTCCCTTGTCAGCTTTTTCCAAACCTTGGATAATATTAAGCAGGGTAGATTTTCCAGCACCGTTTTTCCCGATAATTCCAACCTTTTCACCACGTTGAAACTGGTAGCTGAAATCTTTCAGAAGAACTTTTGACCCAAAACTTTTATCAATATGTTTAAGTTCGAGAATTTTATTTCCCAGACGCTTCATCTCAAAATCAAGTTCCAAGCCATCTTTTCTGGTATCAGTTTTGGCAACCTTCTCCGTTTCGTAAAAAGCATCAATTCTGCTCTTTGATTTTGTAGTTCTGGCTTTCGGCTGTCTGCGCATCCACTCCAGTTCCTTTCTGTAAAGGTTATTGGCTTTATCAATAGTAGCATTAAGATTCTCCTCACGAATCATTTTGTTTTCAAGATAAGTAGCATATGAACCATTATGAACATACAGATTTCTATCTTCCATTTCCCAGATAATGTCACAAACACTGTCAAGGAAATATCGGTCGTGGGTTACGAGTAATAAGGTGATTTTTGCTTTATTCAGATAATTTTCAAGCCATTCTACCATATCCACATCAAGGTGGTTGGTAGGTTCATCCATGATAAGAAGCGTATGTCTGTGTTCTGCTCTTGTTTCCGTCAAAAGTTTAGCCAGTGCTACACGTTTGATCTGTCCTCCCGAAAGCGTTCCCATTTTGGCATCCAGATCAGTAATCTTAAGCTGGGAAAGAATCTGTTTCATTTCATTTTCAAGATCCCATGCCTTGTGAGCTTCCATATCGGCCAATGCTTTCTCAATAAAATCATTATCTGTAGAATGAAGTGACTGATGATAATTTTTAAGAGCAAGGATAGGTTCAGAATCCAGCGCCATCATAAATTCCTCAATGCTGAGTTTAGGATCATAATCGATTTCCTGGTCAAATAATACCACCTGGATATCTTTATTGATGATCGCAGTTCCACTGTCTGCAATTTCTTTACCCATTAATATTTTCAGAAGGGTGGATTTTCCACTTCCGTTTTTGGCAACAATAGCAATTTTATCCCCTTCATTGATATGAAAAGTAATGTTTTCAAATAAAACTTTGATGCCGTATGATTTGGTAAGGTTTTCTGCAGAAACGTAATTCATTGGAAATTAATGGTTTGATTTTAATTTTGAATTGAACCGCAAAAATACGAAAATGTAACCTAAAATTTTCAGGAACCTCTTTTATAAAAATGATTATTTATAATTTTTTAATAGAGTTTACAGGCTTGCTGGAAAAACTATTCAGTAAATTTGATAATGCATGCATTTTTAATAAATAATACAAAATCTGATTGAAGTAATGAAAAAAGTAATTGTCGACATGGATGGGGTAATGGTAGATGTATATCATCAGCTGGTACAATTTGAAAAAAGAGATACGGGGAGAGAAATTGAAATCAGTGATTTGACAGGTAAACCTGAAATAGTATCATTTCCGAATGGAAAAAAGCACCTTAATGAAGTAGGGTTTTTCAGAACGCTGCCTGTAATGAAAGGGAGCCGTGAAGCAATAGAATATCTGAATAATAAATATGATCTGTATATTGTCTCTGCAGGCATGGAATTTCCCAACAGCTTAAGAGAAAAATACGATTGGCTGGCAGAACATTTTCCATTCATTACCTGGGAGCAGATTGTTCTTTGTGGAAGCAAAAAAGTAGTTTCAGGGGATGTAATGATTGATGATTATCCAAAAAATCTGGATCATTTTTCAGGCCAAAGATTGATCTTTACCCAGCCTCATAATGAACTGATAGAAAATGAAACTTACGAAAGAGTTCATTCGTGGGAAGAAGTTATGAATATCCTTTAGCAGAAAAGAATGTAAATTCTTTTTAGGGTTCTTTTAGAAACAATAGAATTTTTTAAAAGAACTTTAACTATAGGAAGAATAAATTTAATAAAGAATTGTGACAGCTGAAGATTTAAAATAAATAAGTTTGCGTCAAACTTTTAACATGAAAATATCTCATACTTTATTCTTCCTTTTGGCCGCTTCAGCCTTCCATGCACAAATTATTACCGGAACTGTTATTTCTAAAAACGAAAATCAGCCGATTCCTTATGTGAAAATCGGGATTGAGAAAAAATCAACCGGGGCGATTTCGGATGAAAAAGGACAATTTTCAATTGATCTTTCCAATGCCGAACCACAGCAGAAAATAAAAATAGAAGTCCCGGGGTACGATCTTTATCAGGAGACAATAGAGAGTTTTAAAAAGCATGATCAGCAAAAAGTATTTTTAACGGAGAAAACTAAAAATATTAAAGAGATTGCAATTAAACCTAAAAAACTTGTTGATAAGAACTGGGGAGTAAATACAAAAACAAAAAGTGTTATTTATTCTGTTAATCCGGAATTTGACAAAAAAAGTTTTCTTGGAGAAACCGCTTTGGAATTCAATGCTAAGAAAAGATCCAAAATTAAAAATATCAATCTGAATATAGCCAGTTATGTTTCTACCCAGCCGGTTTTAATGAGATATAGCATTTACAGTGAAAAAAATGGCTTCCCGGATAAAAATATTCTTGAAGAAGAGATTACTGTGGAACTTACTGAAAATATGATCAAAGACGGAACCTATACGCTGGATGTCAATGATCGTAATATCTGGGTTCAGGGAAAATTTTTTATCGGAATTCAGTTTTTAAAAGCTTTTGACGGCAGGATTAAAATAAGTGCCGCTTTATTCAGAACTGGATTTATAAGGGAATTTTATGGTGACTGGCAGAAAATGACCATTGCTGCACCAGCGATTAATATTGATGTGAAAATGGATAAAAACGGAAACGATAATCAGAATGAGAATGATTAATACAGATGTGTCTGAGTAGCTGAAGAATCAATCAGCTTGTTCATACATTTCCATCTTTACTAATCCAGCGTCAGTCTTTTTAACGACCAGGAATTACCATTATAGATATCAAGATCCACTTTGGCATTGATGCCATGAACAATTCCGTTTTCCGTAAATTGCCAGAAATCCCACTGGTCATCGGGAGACGGAGAAGGAACATCATTGTAATTGGCCAACCATAAAGGGTAATCTTCAAATTCACCTTTCAGGAAATCTTTATAATAATGATAGTAGGTGTAAATGATAGGTTTTTCACCATAAGTATCCTCCACAATTTTGCACCAGACTTTCAGGTCTTCAATCAGTTTTTTATTCGTTTTGCGCTTTGGAATTTTCTCAATATCAAGAATGGGAGGAAGATCTCCACTTTCAAGTTTTACATTGGCTAAAAAATTATTGGCCTGAATGACAGGATCTTCATCAGCCCTGTAAAAATGATAGGCACCACGGATCAGATCATGTTTTTTAGCCATTTCCCAGAACTCATCAAAATGCTTGTCAGCACTTTTATTTCCCATCGTAGCACGCATCACGACGAACTCCAGTGGAATCGTTTTATTACCAATGCTGAGACTGTCCCATTTGATATCTTCTTTGTTCTGATAATGGGAGACATCAAAACCATAGGTTTTATCAAGGTTGTTCGCTAAAATTCTCTGAATTCTCGCGGCTTCCCTTTCGCTGTTGTGGAGTTTTTTGTGAGTGAATTTGTTAAAGTACAGTGCGTAATAATAGCTGATGGATTGCTTTAAATAAAAGCCGGTTCCGATAAGAGCAATAATTAAAATAGCCAATATTACCTTTCTGCGGAAAAAATAGTTCTTCCGTCTTGTTTTATGGAGCTGTTTGGCAGTTTTTTTGGTGTACTTTTTTGGTGTCATAAAGTTTTGCAAAACTAACTTTTTTCACTGCTAAATGCTAAAATAAAATCAGTAAATTTGTGTATTATGGAAACACGCGAAAAAATCATCATTATAGGAGGAGGATTTGCGGGGCTGCAGCTTGCAAAAACATTGAATAACAAGAACAAAAAGGTCATTGTTCTGGATCGGATGAATCACCATATGTTTCAGCCGCTTTTTTATCAGGTAGCCTCAGGAAGGATAGAACCTTCCAATATCTCTTTCCCCTTCAGAAAGATTTTTCAGCAGTCCAGAAACACACAGTTCCGTATGACAGAGGTGAAAGAAATAGACCCTGCCAACAATAAAGTAATTACCGATGAGGCAGAATTTACTTATGATAAACTCATCATCGCAACGGGCTGTAAAACCAATTTTTTCGGAAACAAAGATCTGGAAGGAAAAGCTTTCGGAATGAAAAATACTCAGGAAGCCATCAGCATCAGAAATCATGTGTTGACGACCTTTGAAAAGCTGATTATTGAAAAAAGCCGGAGCGATGACGGAAACTGGAATATCGTTATCGTAGGAAGCGGACCTACAGGAGTAGAACTGGCAGGTGCTTTTGCCGAAATGAAAAAAGACATCCTTCCAAGAGATTATCCTTACATGAACTTTGACCATCTGAAGATTATCCTGGTAAGTTCCACAGAAAAGCCTCTGGCTGTAATGAGCAGTGAAGCCCAGGAAAAATCTGAAAAATACCTCAAAGATCTTGGGGTGACTTTTATGAGTGGAGAAGTGGTGACAGATTATGATGGAGATAAAGTACATCTTAGAAGCGGGAAAGAAATTCCTTCCAATAATGTAATCTGGGCAGCAGGAGTTACCGGAAATGTGGTAGGTGGTTTCCCTGAAGAAAAATTAGTGAAAAACAGATATATTGTAGATCGATACAATAAAATAAAAGGATACGATAATATTTATGCCATCGGGGATATTGCCTATATGGAAACTCCAAAATATCCACAGGGGCACCCGCAGGTAGCAAACGTAGCCATTAATCAGGCAAAAAATTTAGGTAAAAATCTATTAAAGAAAAGTCAGAACGAGTGGGCAGAATATGAATATGATGATAAAGGTTCATTGGCAACCATAGGGAAGCACAGAGCCGTTGTTGATCTGCCATTTATAAAATTTCAGGGATTTCTGGCGTGGTATTTCTGGATGTTTCTCCATTTAATGCTAATTTTGAGCGTTCGAAATAAGCTGGCCATATTCTTCAACTGGATGTGGAGCTATATCAACAAAGATTCTTCTTTAAGATTAATTATTATACCTACTAAGAAAAACGGAACATTACAATGAGAATTGACATAATAAGCGTACTTCCGGAATTGATGGAAAGTCCGTTCAAAACTTCTATTTTGAAACGAGCAATGGATAAAGGACTGGCAGAAGTACATTTTCATCAACTGAGAGACTGGGCTGTTAATAAGCACAGACAGATTGATGATGAACCTTACGGAGGCGGAGCAGGCATGGTGATGATGATTGAGCCGCTGGATAAATGTATTTCAGAACTTAAATCCCAAAGAAATTATGATGAGGTAATCTATCTGACACCGGATGGCGAAACTTTAAATCAGAAAATTGCCAATTCGCTTTCCATAAAAGAAAATCTGATCTTTCTTTGCGGCCACTATAAAGGAATAGACCAAAGAGTAAGAGATCTTCATATCACAAAAGAAATTTCCATCGGAGATTATGTTCTTACCGGAGGAGAACTGGCAGCCTGCGTTCTGGCAGATTCTGTAATAAGACTGCTTCCGGGCGTTTTAAATGATGAACAGAGTGCCTTAACGGATAGTTTTCAGGATGATCTTCTTTCACCGCCAATTTATACCAGACCTGAAAGTTATAAAGGACTGGATGTACCTAAAATTTTACTGAGCGGAAATTCCGGAAAAATTGAAGAATGGCGCCATGATGAAGCGGTAAGGATCACTAAAGAAAAACGTCCCGATTTACTGTAGTCAAATACTGTCGAAACTTGTCAATTCTTATCCGCGTTGAATTCCATTTGTTTTGATGATAAATGGAATAATATTTGTTATAAATTTAATAATAACGAAAAATATTAATATTTCTAATTTTAAATTAAAAATTTATTTCTATTATTTTGATTTTTATGTATTGTCTCAATTTTGATTAATGTATTAAAACTCTCTAATAATTGAAAAATTAATTTATTATAGCTGATTTCATTGATATTTTTTATTATATTTGAATCGTTTTTTATTGGAAATTGATTCGCTTTTCTTGAGTTGAATCAGAGGAATTTGAAAAAAAATAATAAATTTACATCTTAAGAAAAAAGAACATAATAAATTAAAAGTATAGAAATTAGTGTAGATGGAGCTGTTCTCTTTTTATAATGTTGAAAATTTATTTTTACCCGATCCGAAACCTGTCCACAAATTAGATCCTACGCGGTCAGGATTAAGGAATTGGGATGAAAAAAGATATAATAATAAGCTTTTCAAGATCTCTCATGTATTTCAGTTGATGAAGGAGGATAATGGTGTATTGCCATTTGTAATAGGATTGTCTGAGGTTTCCGGAAGGAAAGTATTGGAAGATCTTGTGGAGATGGAGCCCTTTCATTCGCAATATGGAATTGTGCATTACAATTCTATGGACGAAAGAAAAGTGGATGTAGCCATGTTGTATGATAAAAATAAAGTAGAGGTAATAGATTCTGAAACCATTACTTTCTTTTTTGAAATAGTAAATAAAAACACAGGAAATTACGACACAACCCGAGACGTACTTTTTTCAAAAATTAAATATAAAGGGGAAATTATTAATGTCTTTATCGCCCATCTTCCCTCTAAGCGAGAAAAAGATATCAATAAACCTAAAAGAGCCTTTATATTGAATGAAGTCCGGGAACGGATTATGAAAATTGTAGATGCTGATAAAGAGCATGTCATACTGTGTGGTGATTTTAACGAAAACCCGGATGATGAAAATTTAGTACAGATTCTCTATAACAATGACCACGAAAAGGTTTTAATAAACCCTTTTCAACAATTGTTTTCTGCAAGAAATTATTCTACTTTTCATTATAAATCTGGATTGCTGTATGATCAGATCATTATGTCAAGATCTTTGCTTGATAATAAGACGCTGGCTTTTCAGGATGCCGATATATTCAATTCTGAGAAAATCCGCAGCAGAACCAGAAATTTTGAAGGACGACCTTTCCGAACTTATGCCGGTACAAGGTATTTGGGAGGATATAGTGATCACTTTCCGGTTTTTGTAAAATTTAAAAATTTACAGTAAAAAACATAAATAATAAAAAAAGTAGAAAATGAAAAATTCGAGCAACACAAGCTATCATTTAGATTCTATTGACAAGGAAATTATCTACATGTTGATGGATAATGCTAAAACTTCTTTAGCCCACATTTCAAAAAATGTTGGAATTTCCACAACTGCAGTGCATCAAAGAATCAAAAAACTTGAACATGCAGGAGTTATTGAAAATTCAATATCATTTCTTAATCCTAAAAAAATAGGATATAAAGTGATTTCCTACATTGGTGTGTTTCTGGATCAGCCAAGCCATTATCCAGAAGTGGTAAAATCTTTGCATGATATTAATGAAGTAGTGGAAGCCCATTACACAACAGGAAATTATACCATATTCCTGAAAGTTCTTTGTAAAGATAATGATCACTTAATGCAGATCCTTAACAAGCTTCAGAAGCTGAAAGGGGTAACAAGAACAGAGACTTTTATATCTTTGGAACAAGGTATTTACAGACAATTGAAAGTATAACGATATGAACATAGCCCAATATTTGGATTCAACCTACCTGAAAACACCGGAACAATCAGGTATTTCCCATGAAGAAACACTTCAAAAAGATAAAGAACTTGCTCAGGAAGCTATTGATAATGGCATTTTTGCAGTAATGATTCGCCCGGATTATGTAGCTGAGATCAGGAAATATATTCAGGAAAGAAATTCAAATGTTGCAGTAGGAACTGTGATAGGCTTTCACGAAGGAACGTATTCTGTTGATGAGAAACTTGCTGAAGCCTCAAAAGCAATAGAAGACGGTGCTGATGAATTGGATTTCGTTATTAATTATACAGCTTATCTGCAAGGAAATACAGAACTGGTAAAAGAAGAATTTGTAAAATGTACAAGATTGTCTCTTGAACATCATAAAATATCAAAATGGATTATTGAAATTGCCGCATTGACAGATGAACAGATTGCAAATCTTACCAAAAATATTTCTACCTGGGCGGAAGAGAACTTCTCTGAAAATGATTGGTCAAAAATTTTTGTTAAGTCTTCAACAGGGTTCTACAAAACTCCTGAAGGAAAACCTAACGGAGCAACCTTTGAAGGAATAACAATTATGCTCAACAACGCAGGAAAGCTTCCTGTAAAAGCAGCAGGCGGTGTAAGAACCCCTGAGGATGCTGAGAAAATGATTAAGATGGGAGTGAAAAGAATAGGAACCTCTTCAGCTTTAGCACTGATTAAAAATGTATCTCCGTCAGAAGGATATTAATCTGAAGTTCAAAATAATAAAAAAACCATCAGCAAAACTGATGGTTTTTTTATTTATATCTGTGCCTGATATTCTTCGTAGAACTGTTGGGTTTCTTTGATTAAGCTGTTCATTTCTTCCAATGTGAAAACTTCCAGGAATTTTCTTCTGAAGTCCTTGAAGTGAGGAATTCCTCTGAAATAATTACTGTAGTGCTGTCTCATTTCCACCAAACCTAATCTTTCTCCTTTCCATTCAACACTCCATTCCGCATGCTGGCGAACGGCCAATAAACGGTCTGATATGGTAGGAGCAGGTAAATGCTCTCCCGTTGTAAAGAAATGCTTGATTTCATTAAATATCCATGGATAGCCAATAGCAGCACGTCCGATCATAATACCGTCACATGCATACTTTTGTTTATATTCTAGTGCTTTTTCAGCAGAATCAATATCTCCGTTTCCAAAGATAGGAATCTCAATATTAGGATTTTGTTTGATTCGGGAAATATGTTCCCAGTCTGCTTCCCCTTTGTACATTTGAGCACGGGTTCTGGCATGTATCGTAAGAGCTTTAATTCCTGTTTCCTGCAGACGTTCTGCTACTTCATCAATATTGATAGTATGGCTGTCCCATCCTAAACGGGTTTTTACAGTTACAGGCAGATGAGTGGAACTTACAACAGCTTTTGTAAGACGAACCATCAGGTCAATGTCTTTCAAAACACCTGCTCCCGCTCCCTTGCAGACCACTTTTTTTACAGGACATCCAAAATTGATATCTACCAGATCCGGATTTACTGTTTCAACAATTCTTGCGGACATGGCCATAGCTTCTTCGTCTCCACCGAAGATCTGAATACCTACTGGCCTTTCATAATCAAAGATATCAAGCTTTTTACGGCTTTTGATAGCGTCACGAATCAACCCTTCAGAAGAAATAAATTCCGAATACATTAAGTCTGCACCATGCATTTTACACAAACGTCTGAACGGAGGATCACTTACGTCTTCCATCGGAGCCAGCAAAAGTGGAAATTCCGGCAGTTCTATGTTGCCTATTTTTATCATGGTGCAAATTTACGAAATTCTAAAAAAACAATATTTTACTATTTATAATGTGTTTTGCGTTTCGTGTATTTTTGTTTATTTAAGGGATTTTATGATATTTTGTTTAATTTTTATTTAATTTATATGTTTGATTTTCAGTGTTTTTAATATTATGTTAAAAAATATTTCTTATATTTAATACTAATAAAAATTAATAATATGAGAAAAATTCTATTTTGCTTGATGGCAGTTTTTTCTGCATCAAATTTTTATTCACAAGTGAATGTATCTGCTACGGCAGGCACAGCTACAGGAACCTATACTACGTTAAAGGGAGCATTTGACGCTATTAATGCGGGAACACATCAGGGAGCAATTGCAATCAGTATCACAGCTAATACTACCGAAACGGCAACTGCCAGTCTGAATGCCAGCGGTGGTGCCACAAGTTACACTTCTGTTGCGATAAAACCCGCAGTGGGAGTTACGGCTACTATTTCAGGAGATGTTGCCAGTGCACCTTTAGTGAGAATACAAGGAAGTAATATTACTTTAGATGGAAGTAATGCTGCTTCAGGAACTACAAGAGATCTTACCCTTACCAATACTTCTGTTACAGCACCGCAGGTACTTACATTTATTGCGGCTTCTGCAGCAGCTGCCAATACGAATATTACGGTTAAAAACCTGAATATAGTAAACGGTATCAATACCTCTTCTGCTTTTATAATGTATGATGGAGCTGCAACCCCTACAGGAGGCTTCTTTAATAATGTGACGATCCAGAATAATTCTGTGAAGAAAGCTTACATAGGAATTTATTTATTTGCTGCAATAGCTGCAGGTAACGGAAGTAACACTCTGGTGACAGGAAATGATGTGAGTGCCTCCGGAACAGATGCTGTTCGTCTTTGTGGAATTTATGCGCAGGGAGCAGACGGAGTAACAGTAAGTAATAATACAATTGGCAATTTTGAAACTACCAATGCTGAGATCAAGAGAGGAGTCTGGTTTGCAACTGCAACTGTAAATTCTTCCATTACTTCAAATACCATTACCAATCTTGGCTATACGGGAACAGGTGCCGGAGGTGCTTCCGGAATAACAGTAACTTCTGGTAATACGGGAGCTTCCGCAGCAGCCAATATTATTGTAAAAGGAAATACCATTTCCAATTTTAATTCCAGTGGAACGGGAACTCTGTTTGCCGGAATTTATGCTGGAGGCACATTAACGAATGGAATGGCCATCACTAATAATAAAATCACCGGAATCAAAAATACCAATGTATCCGGATATGGAGCGCAGGGGATATATCTGTCAACAACAAATCTTACCTCCAATACTTTAGTGGCCAACAATATTGTAAGTGGTGTGGCAGGTTATGGATATGCAACAACAGGCGGAGTAAATGACAACGGAAACGGAATAGTCATTGCCGCAGGAGGAGGGTATAAAGTATATTATAATACTGTTGTGATGGATGTAAGCCAGACTGTTGCAGGAAGACCATCTGCTTTAAACATTACGAGCGGAGTAACTGGCGCAGGAGGTATTGATGTGAGAAACAATCTTTTTGTCAATACCCAAACCCAGGCAGGAGATAGATATGCTATTTATGCCGGCGCAGCCAGCACGGTTTTTTCTACCATTAATTATAATAATTTTTATTCTTCAGGAACCAATCTCGGGTATATCGGAGGAGCTGCAAAAGCTACCCTTGCTGATATCCAGGCAGGATTTGGAGGTAATGTAAATTCTTTGAATGTTCTGCCGGTATTTGTATCAGCAACAGACTTCCACGTGTCTGGTACCGGAAATGCAGCTCTTGATAATAAAGGAACTCCGGTTGCTGAAGTAACATTGGATGCTGATGGTAATACAAGAAATGCTGTAACACCGGATCTCGGAAGTTTTGAATTTACAGCAACGGTATTGGCTGTAAATGAAACAGCGAAAAAGAATACAGTTAATTTCTATCCAAACCCGGTTGTAGATTACCTTTATATCAATAATGACAGCAGAATCAAAGATGTTGAAGTATATAATGTTTCAGGACAAAGAATCCTTAGCGAAACAATCAACGCAGAAAAAGGCTCTGTAGATATGAGACGTGCCCCAACAGGAATTTACATCTTAAAAGTGAATACCGAAAGAGGTTCACAATCACTTAAAGTTATTAAAAAATAAAAATTAACTAATAATCAATACAAATCCCCAATAGTGATATAGACTGCACCCAAAAGTTTAGACAAAATTAAACAATATTATTATATGAAAGAGTTCGGTACTGTACCGGACTCTTTCCTTTTAGATTAAGTCTTATCCTGTCGTTATTGTAGTAATTGATATACT